>OUMM01000011.1_pt1 | contig 19408 bp, 19 predicted proteins | sample 1691001 | NCBI WGS metagenome assembly OUMM01 (sample SAMEA3914864, study PRJEB12502) | metagenome | biome: forest; material: soil | place: USA | collected 2012-03-12 | depth 0.3 m
ATGAGGTGCCGCGCAACGTCTTTACGTAGCTCTTCAGCGGCACGCCGTACTGCAAACCGTGGCTGACGCTCACAGCGAAGGAGTCCATCAGGCCTGACAGTGTTGAGCCCTGCTTCGAAACCGAGATGAACAACTCACCAGGAGTACCGTCTTCATATTCGCCAACGGTGAAGTAACCCTTGAGATCAGCAACGCTGAACTTGTAAGTCTTCGAGTTGCGAACACGTGGCAGGCGGCGGCGAACGGCGCCCTTTACGACGATCTTGTCGTCAGCAACTGGAGCGATGTCGGCAACAGCCTTGTCGGCGTCTTCCTTTTTGGCCATTGAGAGTGGCTGGGCAACCTTACAGTTGTCGCGGTAAATAGCCACAGCCTTCAGGCCCATTTTCCAAGAGTCGATGTGCAGCTGTTCAATGTCTTCAACGGTAGCGCTTTCAGGCATGTTCACCGTCTTAGAGATAGCCCCAGAGATGAATGGCTGAACTGCAGCCATCATCTTAACGTGACCCAGATAGTGAATGGCATTGTCGCCCATTGAACAAGCAAATACTGGTTCGTGTTCCTTCTTAAGGTGTGGTGCGCCTAAGATGGTCTTTTCTTCGTCGATGTACGCAACGATTTCATCGATCTGCTTCTGGTCGTAACCAAGCGCCTTCAGAGCGCGTGGAACGGTTTGGTTCACGATGCTCATGGTACCGCCACCAACCAGTTTCTTAACCTTGACCAGGCCGAGGTCTGGCTCAATACCGGTAGTGTCACAGTCCATCATTAGGCCAATGGTGCCGGTTGGAGCAAGTACAGAAGCCTGCGAGTTGCGGACGCCATAGCGTTCGCCGAGTTCAACGGCTTCGTCCCAAGCAGTTGCAGCAGCTTGCAGCAAGTCTTCGCTAACAAGTGAAGCGTCAATCTTAGAAACTTCAGCACGGTGCTGGCGCAGCACACGCAGCATGCCTTCGCGGTCTTTGTTAAAGCCGGCAAATGGACCAACTTTAGCAGCCATGCGAGCGCTGGTAGCGTAGCTGTGGCCAGTCAGCAAAGCAGTGATGGCAGCAGCAATAGCGCGACCTTCGTCAGAGTCATATGGCAAGCCCATAGCCATCAGCGTAGCGCCAAGGTTAGCATAGCCGATACCGAGTTCACGGTAAGCCTTGGCGTTCTTGCCAATCTTTTCAGTTGGGTATTCGCTGTAGCCAACCAGGATTTCCTGGGCGGTAAATACGAGTTCTACGGTGTGCTTAAACTCTTCAATTTGGAAGCTGAAGTCGTCGTTCAAGTACTTAAGCAGGTTGATCGAAGCCAGGTTACAAGCCGAGTTGTCGAGGTGCATGTACTCAGAGCATGGATTTGAACCGTTAATGCGGCCAGCGTTTGGCGTAGTGTGCCAGTGGTTAATGACCGTGTCAAACTGCATACCAGGGTCAGCACACTCCCAAGCGGCTTCAGCGAATTGACGCATCAGGTCGCGGGCCTTAACAGTGCGAACGGTTTTGCCACTCGTAACAGCCCTCAGGTCCCAATCCTTGTCATCGACTACGGCTTGCATAAAGTCGTCAGTCACACGAACAGAAATGTTAGCGTTTTGGTACTGAATGCTAAAACTGTCTTTACCATCGAGGCTCATGTCCCAACCGGCAGCTTGCAGGTCGCGGGCTTTGCGCTCTTCGAGTTTCTTAGAGTCGATGAATTCCATGATGTCTGGGTGGTCAACGTTCAGAATAACCATCTTAGCAGCGCGGCGGGTTTTACCACCACTCTTAATAGCACCGGCACTGGCGTCAGCGCCACGCATAAAGCTGAGCGGACCGCTAGCAGTACCGGCCGACTTACCAAGTGGCTCGTAGCTAGAACGGATAGCACTAATGTTAATACCAGAGCCAGAACCGCCCTTGAAGATCATGCCTTCGTCAACGTACCACTGCAAAATGGCTGGCATCGTGTCTTCAATGCCAAGAATGAAACAGGCGCTCGCCTGCTGTGAACGCTCTTTAACACCGATGTTGAACCAAACCGGACTGTTGAAAGCAGCACGCTGAGTAGCCAGTACGTACTTAAGCTCTTCGCGGTAGGTTTCGGCTTCTTCGCCTTCTTCAAAGTAGCCTTCTTGGATGCCTTGGCGAACGACGGTGTCAACGACGCGGTCGATCAAGGTCTTCAGGCTGGCCTCGCGACCCTTAGTGCCCGGTGTGCCAGTAAAGTACTTTTGCGCCACAATGTTGATGGCGTTCTGCGAAAAAGCAGTTGGGAATTCAATGTCGAGCTGCTCGAACACGATTTCACCAGTTGCTGGATTCGTCAGTTTAGAGTCGCGCTTCGACCATTCGATCTGGTCGTAGCCCTTACTGCCAGCGGGGGTGAAAAGTCGCCCCACGCTTAAGTCGGTTGTTTGTCCCATAGTATTACCCCTCTTTTTGTGCCCCGCCATCTCTCATAACAGAGCGTTATTGTTTTTATATATAGTATGTTTTTGTTTAGAGTTCCAGAGTCGGTTTTCTTACAGCTTGTAAAAATGCCGGCTCCATAACGAGCTCCCTTCCAGTGCGAACCTGCTGATAACTCGGTTCGCGCCCGAAGGCAACCGTTATTCGGGTTGCCACTAGCTTTTGTGCCGTTCTTTCATATTCGACAGCTCGCGTTCGAAGCTGGTGATATCGGTAAATCGCCGATACACACTGGCGAAGCGCACATAGGCAACTTCATTTAGCTGTGCCAGGCGGTCCATAACAAGCTCTCCAATTTTAGTAGAGCTCACTTCCGTCTCGCCACAGTTATACAGCGCGTCTTCAATTTCGGACACCAGTCGCTCGAGCTGCAGATTGGTAACGGGCGTTTTTTCGCAGGCCCGATACAAACCACTGAGCAGCTTGCTACGACTAAATAGTTCGCGGGTTTTGTCGTGTTTGATGACGATCAACTGCGGACGCTCAATACGCTCATAGGTCGTAAAGCGCTCTCCACACTTGGTGCACATTCGGCGGCGGCGGATTGCTTGGCCATCGGCCACGTCGCGCGACTCAATCACTTTGATCTCGTCACTGCCACATTGATTGCAATGCATATTGCCTCCCCCACACGTTTTAGTTTAAGTCTTTAAAGGACTACCCCGCTCTTTTTTATTATGGTGCTATTCCCCATATATAGCGCTTGGTGTTTTTACTATAGCTCTACAGGTAGCGCTTATGCAACTATTTTATGGTGTAGAATTCACACACGTTTTGGAGGTGATTTTTGCAACTTTTTTGCAATTTTAGGACTATTCGCCCTTGGGCTCGTCGTCGCCTTCGCCGCCTTTTTCGCTGCGGCGCTTGGCCAATCGGCGTAGGAATGAGGGCTTTTCGAGATCTTCGTCTAAGCTACTGCTAACGACGGCCGGCTCGTCTTTCTTGGTCTCGGCTTCGTGCTTGGTTAGCATGTCTTCGTCATCCTTGTGCTCGTCATCGTCGATAGTCCAAATGTTGGGCATTGGCGTCTCGTTGGTGAAATCGGCGTGATCAGCTGCCTCGTCGAGGTCCATGTTAACCTCAGAGATAGCACTTTCATCGACGGCAGGAGTTGCTGCTGCGACTTCTTCTGCGGGCGCAGTACGCTCAGCGTAGTACGAAGCATCAAAGCCAGTAGCGACTACGGTAATGATGACTTCGCCGTCCAGGCTTGGGTCAATGGTAGCACCAAAGATGATGTTGGCGTCTGGATCTGCGGCAGTGGTAATGGCTTCTGCAGCGCTGTTAATCTCGTGCATGCCCAGGTCGTTGCCACCAATGATGTTGAACAGGATACCGCGGGCCCCGTCGATTGATACTTCGAGTAGTGGAGACTCGATAGCTTGTTGGGCAGCCTTGACAGCACGGTCCTCGCCGCTTGCACGGCCAATGCCCATAAGGGCTGAACCGGCGTTGCTCATAACAGTCTTAACGTCAGCGAAGTCGAGATTAATCAGACCGTTCACGGTGATCAGATCGGAAATACCCTGTACACCCTGGCGCAGCACGTCATCAGCCACCTTAAAGGCGTCGAGTAGTGGTGTCTGGCGATCGATGGTCTGTAGTAAGCGGTCGTTTGGAATAATGATTAAGGTATCAACAGCTTTGCGCAGGTTTTCGATGGCCGTGTCAGCATTGCGACGGCGCTTTTCGCCCTCAAAAGCGAAAGGCTTAGTTGCAAAACCAACTACTAGAGCGCCGGCTTCTTTTGCGGCCGAGGCTACTACATGCCCCGCACCACTACCAGTACCACCACCGGCGCCAAGGGTTACGAATACCATGTCGGCACCTTCAATGGCTTTTACAATTTCTTCACGAGACTCTTCGGCGGCTTGTTGGCCCACACCCGGGTCAGCTCCGGCGCCAAGACCACGGGTGGCATCTTTGCCAATGTGGATCCTTTTGCTGGCTTTAGAGTGATGGAGGGCCTGTGCGTCTGTATTAACCGCAATAAATTCGACGTTCTCGACGCCGGCATCTACCATGCGGTTAATTGCTGCCCCACCGGCACCGCCCACACCTATTACTTTGATTTGTGCGAACGTTTCTATAGCTGGCTCAACAACTTGCGGCATACCTTTGGTCCCCTATAACCTCTCTTTAGATAGCTACAGTATACCTTGGTTGCCGTATGTGTGCAATAAATGTGCGCGGCAATTTTAGGGCCTTTTTATGCACACCATGATTGCTACTCGGCTTGCAGGTTTATACGGCTTTTTGAACAATTTTAGTGTTCGATTATAACAGAGGTGGAATCTACTTACGGAGGCGCTTAAACAGATAATCAACGAGACCCATGGTTTGGGCCGCCATACCAGATGAAGCACTTGGTGTACCGGGCAACAGCAACATGTCGAGCAGCATTAGACCGACAACCGTGCAATAGCCGCTATCCTCAACCGTATCCACTAAGCCCCCTACATTGTGGAGCTTGCCGATACGGGCCGGCAGTTGCAGTTTGTGCTTAGCAAACTCAGCAAGGCCTGGCAGTTTAGCGGTACCACCTACGATCACTACCCCGCCCGGTAGCTTGCCGGCGCGGCGAATTTTGTGTAATTCCTTCTCGACGTACTCCAGTAACTCTTCAACACGGGCTTCAGCAATCATTTGGACGTCTTCAAAGTCGAAAGCGTGGGTTGTGTCGCCCACTTTAACAGTAGCCGTGGTCTTCTTTTCGGGCTTGAGTGAGGCATGTTGCAGCTTCACGGCTTCAGCAATATCTAGATCGGTCTTCAGGCCAATAGCTAGGTCATTCGTAATGTTAGTGCCGCCAATCGGCAACACAGCCGCGTGCTGCACCTCGCCGTCTTCAACCACGATAATGTTTGTAGTACCGGCTCCAATATCTAACACAACCGTTCCAGCTTCTTTTTGCTGGCGTGATAGTACCGCCTCAGCGGCTGCAAGGCTCGATACCGTGTGATGGTTGGCGCGCACTTGGGCCTTTTCGAGTGCGGCGTCCAGATTGCGCAAATTCGGTGTGGCTGCCGTCACGATGTGGGCGTCAACTTCTAAACGAATGCCCTGCATACCAACAGGATCTTTAATGTTGTGTTGGCCGTCTAAGGAGTAGTTTTTAGCAAAAAACTGTACGATTTCGCGGTTAGGCGGCATCGATACCACAGTGGCCGCTTCTTCTACGCGGTACCGGTCGTCAGTAGTGATTTCGCGGTTTGCTCCGCTGATAGCAATGACACCCTTGGAATTAAAGCCCGTCACGTGTGAGCCGTTAATATTTACGGTTGCATTGCTAACGCGCTGGCCGCTCATACGCTCAGCCTCTGTAATAGCCTTCACAATGGCTTCAGCAACGTCATCGACGTGCACCACGGCCCCTTTACGCATACCGGTGTTCTTGGCCGAGCCATGACCAATCAGGGACGGCTTGCCACCGCTTCCCTGGTCAAACATGCCGACGACACACCGAACGGTACTCGTCCCAATATCGAGGCCAACAAAGTGTTGTTGTTGCGATTCACGCATTGCACCAAGTATACCGCTTGTGTCTACCTGAGAGCAAGCAATCGTCTAGATCTGTGTTAAGATTTCGGCGCCATCATCCGTAATAAGGATGGTGTGCTCGAAGTGCGCCGCCCAAGAACCGTCATAGGTTAAAACGGTCCAGTCATCGGCGGCAACGTATACGCGTTCGGAGCCCAACGTAGCCATCGGCTCGATGGCGATGGTCATGTTTTTATCAAGCCACGGGCCGGTATTAGCGCGCCCGTAATTTGGGATATTTGGATCTTCGTGTAATTCGTGACCGACGCCGTGACCGACGAGGTCTTGTACGATGCCATACTTAGCGTGCTCTAGCTCGGCCTGGACTGCTGCTGCGATGTCGCCGGTTCGCACGCGGTCGTGTACGGCCATAATGCCGGCCGTGAGGGCCTGCTCGGTGCGCTGTACGAGTTGCAAGTGTCGCTTCTGCTTGGGCTTACCAGCAATCACACTAATGGCTGAGTCAGTAATCATGCCGCGGTAGTTAATGCCAAAATCGAGACTAACGATGTCGCCGTCCTGGATAATTCTGTCCTCGCGCGGGATGCCATGCACAACTTCGTCATTAATCGAAATACAAATAACATCAGGAAAGCCTTGGTAGCCCAAAAATGGCGCTTTAACACCATAGTTTTCGACTTCTTGAGCTGCAATATTGGCCAAATCTTTTGTTGTCATACCTGGCTCCAGGCGGCTTTTTAACAGTTGCAAAACGGCAGCTGTCATCCGGCCGCTTTCGCGCATAGCGGCGATTTCGTCCTGAGTTTTAACGCGGGTCATCATAATTTTATTGTAGCTTGTTAACAATGTCGCGGTGGACAACATCCGTAGAGCGCTCGCCGTCGACATGCATGATGTTCACGCCATGGTCTTCGAGCCAGGCAATAACCGGGCGAGTGAGCCGTTCGTATTCTTTAAAGCGGGCTTCAATTACTTCTTCGGAGTCATCCAGACGGCCACGCGTCTTTAAGCGCTCTACGACTGCTTGACGCGTAACTTCCAGATAAATTACAGCATCGAGCTTAAAGCGACCAGCTTCAACTTGCTGCATGAGCCACTCTGCCTGCTTAATTGTGCGCGGGAAGCCATCAAGAATGCTCTCATCAGCACCATCCATGGTAAGCAAAACGCGGTCGAGCATTTCAATGATTTCATCGTCATTCAAAAGTGCGCCAGCAAGCATTTCCTTGCGACGGTCGCCAGTGACATACATGCGCACCAGTTCGCCCATCGACAGCAAATGGATGCCTTTAACATCAGCCAGCATCTTGCCCTGCGTGCCTTTACCAGAGCCCGGCAGGCCCATTAATAGGATCACTGGCCGAGCCTTTCTTTAACCAAACGTGCAATGAGGCCACCGTCGGCTGCGCCGGCAGTTTTGGTCTTAACGGTACCAATTACCTGACCCATGGCCTGCATGCCACTCACACCAAGTTCAGCGATAGTTTCGTCAATAACGGCCACAATTGCTGCTTCATCGAGCTGTTCTGGCAGATAGTTTTCGATGAGGGCTTTTTCGGCCAGTTCGGCGTCGGCTTTTTCTTGGTTGCCACCCTGTTTGTATAATTCGGCGCTTTCTTGGCGCTTTTTGGCTTCTTTACTAAAGATAGCAATAATCTGATCGTCGGACATTTCTTGGTCACGAGTGCCTTCAGCAACCTTAACGTTGAGGAGCGTAGCTTTAAGCCCACGCAGCGTGGTGGCCTTAACCGAGTCCCCAGCTAATAGTGCGGCTTTGATGTCTTGCTCAAGTCGCTGTTCAAGCATGACTAGTGCTCGTTTTAGCGCTGGCCCAGCTTTGCGCGCTTTAGTTTGTTGCTGCGGCGTTCCTGGCGAATAATTGCCTTGGCACGACGTTCACGCTTACTAAGCGGTTTTTCAAAATATTGCTTGGATTTAACGACAGCGATGTTGCCCGACTGCTGCACTTTACGATTAAAGCGGCGAAGCAGGTTTTCGAGTGATTCTTTGCTGTCTTTGCGGGTTACTTGTATCATCGAGAATCTATTGTACGTGACAGAGGTGAATTATGCAAGCCTCAGATTAGCTCTAAACGCGCTTTTGCGTAGAGCGCTGGCTCTTAAGCACAATCGATTGTAGTTCTTTAAAGATTGGGAACTGCTTATTCGTTGAGTAGACCTTGGTATTGCCCTGCTTTTCGGATGTCAGGAAGCCCACTTTTTCGAGGCGCTTCAGCTCGCGCTGAATGTTGCCTGCGTCTTCTTTAATTAACTTTGCAAGGCCACGAACGTGGGTTTTAAAGTCAGGATACTTCGCATAAATCACAATGATTTTGCGGCGTACTCGAGAGGTGATGAATATATCTAACATAAGCTTTTATATTGTCGTCCCAACAACGTTGAGTTTAGTATAACTGTCGTTTTTTAATAATTCAAGCAGTAAAATGGAACTATGTATTTCTACGAGGTGTGGGTACGCTCCAACCGCTACCATGGCAATGATGCCCTGACGTACCAGTCGTCAGAGGCACTATCGGTGGGTCAGCTCGTGCACGTCCCTATGCAGCGTGACACGGTAACCGGCTTTATTAGCGGCCGCGTTGTCAAACCACCGTTTGCCACTAAGCCAATCACTGACGCCATCAACCTGCCGCCTCTGCCCACTCAGCTCGTGCAGTTGGGCAAGTGGCTGCAGGCATATTACCCGGCACCGCTCGGCATGGTCGCCCAACAGCTAACACCCGCCATTAGTAAAGTGGCGACATTGGAGCCACTTACTAGCATCAAAGACCCTTCTCTGCCACCGCTCACCAAAGAGCAAGCCCACGCATTGGGCGTCATCAGCAAACCAGACACATATGTACTGCACGGCAAGACTGGCAGTGGCAAGACACGGCTCTACGTTGAACTGGCACTGAAAGCATTACATGCGGGCCGTTCGGCAATCGTTTTGACACCCGAAATTAGCCTGACGTCGCAGTTGGCTGAACGCTTTCGCCAGGCATTCGGCGAACAAGTCGTCGTGCTGCATTCGCAGCTCACACCCGTTGCGCGGCGCACGGCTTGGCAACGAATCCTAACTGCCGACAAGCCGCTCGTAGTTATTGGGCCACGCTCCGCGCTCTTTAGTCCGCTACAAAATGTCGGCCTAATCGTACTCGACGAGTCACATGAGCCAGCCTACAAGCAAGAGCAAGCACCCCACTACCAAACCAGCCGCGTAGCGGCTAAACTGCGCGAGCTGCATGACAGCATATTAGTGCTTGGCTCAGCCACACCATCGATCGGCGACTATTACTTAGCCGAGCAGCGCTCCAAGCCAATTGTGCAAATGCAAAGCCTAGCGATTGCAGAAGAACAGCCTGTCAAAACAACTGTGATCGACCTCAAAGATCATAGCCTATTCCCCCGTTCCAATTACATTTCACAGCCACTCAGCGAAGCTATACAGCAAGCGCTAAACAACGGCGAACAGACACTGTTATATCTGAACCGCCGTGGCACCGCCCGCGTCATCATTTGTGAACACTGCGGCTGGCAGGCCATGTGTCCACACTGCGATGTACCACTTACCTATCATGGCGACACTCATGAGCTGCGCTGCCACGTCTGCAACTTCCACATGAGTCCACCAACCGTTTGCCCTGACTGCAAGCAGCCGAATATTGTGTATAAAACCATCGGCACAAAGGCCGTGGTAGATGAGGTACATAAGCTCTTTCCGCACGCCCGAGTTCAGCGCTTTGACACTGATAATACAAAAGCAGAACGCTTCGAGCAGCACTACGAAGCCGTCAGCCGTGGCGACGTCGATATTTTGGTAGGCACCCAGCTTCTAGCCAAAGGATTAGACCTCCCACGCCTTAGTGTGTTGGGTGTACTCATGGCCGACACTAGCTTACAAATGCCAGACTACACCGCCACCGAACGCACCTATCAGTTACTCACGCAGGTTCTGGGCCGCATTGGTCGCGGCCACCGCGCGGGCCACGCTTTCGTGCAAACGTATCAGCCCGATAACCCGGTGGTGCAAGCTGCTATTTCTGGCGACTGGAATGGTTTTTACCGGCGCGAACTGGCCGAACGCAAGTTATTCAAGTTCGCCCCCTTTTATTACCTACTCAAGGTAACCGTTCGCCGTGCATCGAGCGCCGCGGCAGCCAAGGCCGCCAAATCATTCGCCGATACACTCGCGAACAACAACAAAATCATTGTCGAAGGTCCAGCCCCGTCATTGCACGAAAAAATCGCCGGTAAATATCAGTACCAGCTCATTATTAAATCGACTCAGCGGTCAGAATTACTCAATGTTATTGCATCCCTACCCGCCAATTGGTCGTATGACATCGATCCAGCCGACCTGCTGTAAAATCACCTCTTATAAGCTATACTTATACGGATGACAAAAGACGACATTATTGCCCTGCCCAATCCGCATCTTCGTCAAAAATCGCAGCGCGTGGGCCTGATTACCGACGAAATTAAGCAAGTTATTGCCGACATGGAAGCGGCAACCATTAGCTGGGACTTAAGCCGCGAGCACGAAGTTGGCGTTGCCCTCGCCGCCGTGCAAATCGATCGACTCTATAAAATCGTGGTGGTCCGTAACAACTACGACGACAAGTCTGACCACACGTTCACCACCTTCATCAACCCTGAAGTCGTCAAGGCTGAAGGTGAGCTTATAGAAGATTATGAAGGCTGCCTTAGCGTACCAAATGTATACGGCAAAGTTGCCCGCCACGAAAAGGTAAAGGTCAAAGCCCTGGACGTAAATGGCCGCGAATTCCGCGTGACTGCCGAAGGCTTTTTAGCGCGTATTTTCCAGCACGAAATCGACCACACGAACGGAATTGTGTTCATTGACCACATTAAGGATGACGAGAACGCCTTCTACGAACTAAAAAGCGATGGCAAGCTGTCTGCCCTCGATTATACCTCTGTTATTAACAACAAAGATTTGTGGAAGTAGCCGCCATGAATAACTCGGTTGTCTTTTTTGGAAGCGGCCCAGTAGCCGCCAAAGCGCTCAGCCTACTCGCCAAACACACGCCCATCGAGGCCGTCGTAACAAAGCCCCAGCCCGAGCATCATAAGGAGGTTTTTCCGGTCCTTGCTACTGCGCGCGAGCTCGGCATCACCAACATTTTGACCGTTTCAAGCAAACGTGAACTATCGGAACTTTTTGCTGATCAGCAATTCGCCAGTCGAGCCGGTGTAGTGATTGATTTTGGCATCATCATCGCACAAGACGTTATCGATTCGTTCGAACTCGGCATTGTTAACAGCCACTTTTCCCTGCTACCTAAATGGCGCGGCGCGGATCCTATTACTTTCTCGATACTCAAAGGCGATAACGAAACTGGCGTGACCCTCATGCTCATAGTCGAGAAGCTCGACGAGGGCCCGATCCTTGTTCAGCAAGCCCTACCACTAACGCCAGAAATAACCACGCCAGTCCTAACCGACCAGCTTATCCAACTCAGTGACACGCTCCTGCAAGGCACACTCCCGCTCTACTTCAGTGGACAGGTCCAGCCACAAGAGCAGCCAACTGAAGGCGTAACCTACTCCTCAAAGCTCACCAAGGAAGACGGCATTATTGACTGGCAAAAGCCGGCCGTTGAAATTGAATGCCAAATTCGCGCTTTTCTCGAATGGCCTAAAAGTCGCGCGACCATCGGTGCCCGCGATGTCGTCATAACTGCCGCACATGTTATCGAAGGAAACGGCACGCCCGGCGTTGTTTGGCTGCAAGACCGCCAACTCGGTATGTACACGGGCGATGGCATTCTAGTAATCGATCAATTGATACCGGCAGGTAAAAAGGCCATGTCTGGTAGTGACTTTTTGCTGGGCTATAAACCACCGGTAGCGTAGCTTACTGCTGTGGTGGTTGCCAAGGCTGCACTGGCGGCTGCTGGGGCGGCATTTGGGCCGGGCCAGCTGGAGGCTGTTGCTGCGGGAAATCGGGCTGTCCGGGCACTTGGGGCTGACTTGGAGCCTGTTGGGGCTGTTGCCATGGTTCAGGCTGTGGTTGTGGCGCTGGAGCGGGGGGTGCGGCATAAGGCTGAGCTGGCGCTGGTGCACTCTGCGGCTCAAAACCAGGATTACTAGCAGGCTGTTGGGGCACCGCTGATTGTTGGAAGTTCGGCTGCACTGGTGGCTGAGTGTATGGCTGCTGTGGCGCAGCTTGATCCTGAGATGGCATTGCAGGCTGCGTCATGGGCTGTTGCGGCTGCGGTTGTGCAAACGCCTGCTGCTGTGCTTGCTGTGAGGCGGCAACAATCTGAGGGGCGCTCTGGCCTACTTCCACCTTCAATTTATCAAATTCTTGTTGGACGATTTCTTTGTAATTCGGGAAGTTTGTTTCTAGCCATTTGAAAGCGCCGGCATCGTCTTTGGCATCAAAGTACTTTTCAAACTCATCAAGCTGGTCGTTGGTCATTTGATCGGCAAGGCGCATACCGACACGCATCTCGAGCGTCTCGTAGATATGCCGTAACAGGCTGTTCTTTTCCGCATCGGGTAAGTTTCCCAGGCCTAGTTGTTGCAGTAGGTCGTTGTCGATTTTTATCGCCATATAATGATCTCCTGTCCCAATTGTATCATTTAGCTTTCGAAGTCAGCTACAAAGATCGCTTGACGGCTTCACGCGTGAAGACTTCGATACGGTCGCCCTCTTGCAGTTCAAGGCGAGCCGGGGTGCTGAGCGAAATGCCGCACATCTCGCCTTCAAATACTTCTTTGGCATCAGCTGGGCCGCGCTTTAGGCCGGTTACTTCAACGTCCATCAATAGCTCGTCGTCGCGATATACATGCGCCAGCGCTGGTGCAGTTAGCTTGCCCTTAGTTACCTCGCCACCGGCGATAACAGCTGTTTTGGTGGTATTAAATATACCGCGAACCAATAGGCGACCCTGCTCTGTCTCGATAATTTCGGGTGACAAGAGGCGTTCAAGGTCAGATTTAACATCATCAATGAGTTCGTAAATAACTTTGTAGAGACGAATGTCGACTTTATCGCGGCTGGCTTGCTGGCGGATGTTGCTTGGCGCCGTCACGTTAAAGCCATATACAATGGCGTCGCTGGTCTGCGCCAAACGCAGATCATTATCAGTAATTGCGCCCACACCCGAACTTACCACTCGTACGGCAACTTCAGCGGTATCCAGTGCCTTCAGACTGTCGATAACAGAAGTCAGCGAGCCCTGGACATCGGCCTTTACGATAATGTTCAGCTCTTGTAGTTCATTGCTGCGATTAATGATGCGCAGCAGCTCAGAGCTGCTGGCGCCACGCGTAGTTGCCGTTTGACGTTCGCTGGCAGCAGTTTCAGCTGCTAAGCGAGCGGCTTTTTCATTGGCCACAACTACGAACTCGTCACCGAATTCTGGCAGCGTCTTAAAACCGGTAATAGTCACTGGCGTAGATGGGCCAGCCTCTTTCAAAGCACCGCCGGTGGTTGAGTCCAGGTTACGAACCTTTGCATAGGTCGACCCGGCGACAATGAACTGGCCAGGCTTCAGCACACCCGCCTCAACTAGCGCGTGGGCCATCGGGCCACGGCCGGTTTCGACGTGGGCTTCAATAATAAGACCACGGGCCGGGACATCGGTATCAGCCCTCAGCTCTTCCACATCGGTAACTAGTAGTACCATGTCGAGTAGTTCTGAGATACCGTCTTTAGTCTTGGCGCTCACGGGAATTACTGGCGTATCACCACCCTTCCAGCCATCCCACATTAGTTCGTGTTCGCTCAGCTGGCTGTACAGGCGATTAACGTCGGCGCCTTCTTTATCAATCTTGTTGGCAGCCACAATAATCTTGACGCCGGCTTTGCGAGCGTAGCGAATAGCTTCGATCGTTTGTGGCTTAATACCATCGTCGGCTGCCACAACCAGGATAACAATATCGGTCAGCTGGGCACCGTGTTCACGGATAGCAGCAAATGCTTCGTGGCCCGGCGTGTCCAGGAACGTAATCTTACGACCCTCGTGATCAATTTGGTAGGCGCTAATATGCTGCGTAATACCGCCAGCTTCGCCCTTTACAACGTTGGCACCTCGAATTGCATCGAGCAAGCTAGTCTTGCCGTGGTCAACGTGACCCATTACAGCCACAACAGGTGGACGTGATTGCGCCTTGTCGCTCGCAGCAACTTTGACGCGGGCTGGGACTGGCTCAGTGGAAACAGCTTTGCGCTGCAGCTCAACGTCGAGTCCCAGCTCTCCTACAATAATTTGAGCCGTATCGAAGTCGATACGCTCGTTCACGGTAGCCATAATACCGTTCTTCATAAGTTCACCAATTAATTTGGTGACCGGAATTAGCAGCTTGTCGGCCAGGGCGCCAACGGTGATCATGTCTTCGATTTCAATGATGTTAGCAGTATTTGCCATCGTCAGATCCCTTCCGGCCGAGCAAGCGGCCAATTACGTTATTTACACATGCTACTTGTTCTTAAGTGACAATGCGATTTTGCGGTTTTCGGTGTCGATATCGAGCACCTTAAACTGCTTCTTTTCGTTCAACTGGAATAGCTTTTCAGGGTCAACGCCCTCGTCGTCGCTCATTTCTGAAACGTGTACGAGTGCTTCAACACTTGGGCTCAGCTGAACAAAGGCACCGAATGGCGTGATGCGGGTAATCTTACCCTCAACGCTTTCGCCGGCCTTGAATTTCTTAACTTCAGACAGCCATGGATCTTCGCTCATCTGCTTCAGACTCAAGCTGAGGCGGTCTTTGTCGATAGCAATGATCTTAGCCTTTACGGTTTCGCCGACCTTCACGTAATTACGTGGGTTGTCTACACGTTCCCAGCTAATCTCACTGATGTGGATCAGGCCTTCGATGCCGTCAACATTGACGAACGCACCAAAGTCGATCACGCCGGTAACAACGCCTTCAACGACGTCGCCAACCTTAAGTTCGGCAAAGCGCTGGGCCATGTCGTCCTTAACGGCTTCTTTTTCGCTGAAAATCAGCTTGTTGTCCTTGCGGCTCACGTCCAAAATACGGACGCGCAGCGTCTGGTTAGTCAGGGCGTTTAGCTTCTGCAGAATCTCGTCCTTGTCGGCGCCGCTTACCCGAGGGTAGTGACCAGCAGCCAACTGTGAAACTGGCAGGAAGCCACGGATACCTTCGAGCTCAACCAGCAGACCGCCACGGTTAGCGTCATATGGTTGGATCTCGACGATTTCAGAAGCCTGGAACACGCGCTCCAACTCTTCCCAACCGCGATCCTTGGCAGCCCGGCGCATGCTCAGCAGCGCGTGACCTTCGTCGAGTTCAGGGTCGATCACGCTCACGGTAATCGTCTGACCTTCTTCTAGTTGCTGGCCGTGACCGATTTCTCGGCGAAGCACAACCCCAACGCCCTTGGCGCCTAGGTCGACCCACACTTCGTGCTTCTTAATTGAGGTGACGGTACCCTCAACAACGTCGCCCGCGGTTAAAGCGGCAACGTCATTCTGAGCTAACAGCTCATCCATCGTTAAACTTGTCTTTGGCATTCTTAATGCCTCCTTCGTAGTGTATTTCTTCAAGATCGAACGGAGCAATACCTTGCGGCACATACCCCTTAAGCCCAAGCTTGGAAGATTACCTACTATTATAGCGCTTACAACACCTTACGTAAAGAGAAGCAATGGCTGCTCAATTTTGCTGACGTTTCAGCCCCTCACATGCTAAGCTAAGAGCATGTATTTGGGGGTTGATGTCGGCGGCACTAAAACGTTAGTTGCAGTTTTAGATTCGCACGGCGTCATTAAACAAAAAACCAAATTTCCAACCCCGACCGACTACTCCGAGTTCTTACAGCAACTAAAGCAAACCGTTGCTGACTTTGGTCAGCAGAAATTTACGGCTGCAGCCGTTGCCATCCCGGCGACAGACCTCGACCGAAAACGTGGCATTGGCATTGCTTTCGGAAACTTACCGTGGCAACTCGTACCCATAAAATCCGACCTTATGAAGCTCGTTAATTGCCCAGTCCTGGTTGAGAATGATGCCAAGTTGGCCGGCCTAAGCGAGGCGATGCTTCTCAAAGAATACGAGAAGGTGCTCTATGTGACGATTAGTACGGGCATCGGTACGGCGCTCATCGTAGGCCAAAAAATTGATCCAAATATCGGCGACGCCGGTGGTGCAAGTTTACTGCTTACGCACCACGGCAAGATTCAGCCATGGGAGCACTTTGCCTCTGGCCATGCTATCGTGCGGCGCTTTGGCAAAAAAGCAGCCGATATTCATGACGAAGCTACATGGCACACTATTGTGCATGACTGGAGCCGTGGCCTATTGGAGCTTATCGCCCTCACAGAACCAGATGTACTGGTTATTGGCGGCAGTGTCGGCAGCTACTTTGATCGCTATCACAAATTACTCGTCACCGAACTCACCAAGTATGAAACGCCCCTGTTACAAATTCCACCAATCATACAGGCACAACGCCCGCAGGAAGCGGTCGTCTTTGGCTGCTACGACCTGATTAAGCAGACGCTCATGGAGCCGGTCCATGCTTGAGCAACTGCAAGCTCGCTTCCCCGACCTGCACTTTGTGGCCAGTACGCGCTTTTGTTGGTCGCCGCAAACACTGGAAATTGGCTACGACGAGAACCGTCACGACCAAGCCGCTGACTGGTCGCTGTTACATGAGACGGGCCACGCACTGCTCGGCCACACGCAGTATTTAGCCGATTTTGAGCTGCTCAAACTCGAGATGGCTGCCTGGATGAAGGCTCGCGAACTGGCCGCCGAATTCGGTGTTGCCATCGACGAAAACCACATCCAGGATTGTCTGGACACGTACCGCGATTGGCTATACAAGCGCAGCATTTGTCCGAGCTGTTCTACCCGCGCGCTTCAACAAAACGATTACGTCCACTACCGCTGCTTTAACTGTCACACCGTCTGGCGCGTAACGCCCTCTCGCTTTTGCCGCGCCTACCGTGCAACCAAGAATTTGAAACAACACCCAACCACACCAACAGCCGTCTTTAGTCTTATGGAAGAATAAAAAAACCTCCGTCGTAATGACGGAGGTTTTAGGAAGAGGGTCTAACCCGCGAAGAGTTAGGCGACCTTCTTGGTGCGACGGCTTACGCGGCCACCACGAGCGCCAGCAACACGTGCCAGTTCGCGGTTCGCGTAGAAACCACCGGTACGACCCTTTTTACCACCGGCTGCGCCGATTTTAGCGTAAAAGTCAGGACCGTACTTAGCCTTGTTAGTCTTGGCGGCAGCTTCGCCACCAGCTTTAGTTCCAGCCATTTGTGAGGACTCCTAGTTATTGGTTTGTACACCTCCTGATGCAAATAAAAAGGACCTGCCGACTAGCGGCAAATCCCCTCTCTTCCTCATCAGAATTACGCTTATGATATCATGCTCACGCTTACATGTCAATAGCGCATATGCTAAAATTAATGAAGTTTTAATTAACAAAAAATGGAGACCTCTCGCCAGTCTCCATTTTTTGTCCGGGTAATTATAAGCTACGAACTGCGACGTGACTTACTTCCGCCGATAGCGCCATAGACGCTCGCTCGACGACGCCCAGCTTCTCCTGCAGCAAACCCGCCGGTGTGTCCGGCGCGGCCGCCCATGGCGCCAATGCGCTTATAGAAGTCAGGATCCCGCTTTTTGTTCTTGGCAGCCGCCAAACGACCACCTGCTGCTGTTCCAGCCATGTTGTTACCTCCAGTGTCCGAAGCACTTACTTACATAATTCAAGTACACCAAACGTACCGTCTCTTCGAACATTCTTATGCTAACAAATGAAGCTTACGTTTTTCTGTAAGATATTTCTCAATCAAAACATTAGTACGTGGCCGCCTTCCGGATCAGCTCCTTCTTGCCGCCTTCTGCTTCGGCGGCTAGGTCATGCAAGCCGGTTACAGGGTCATCAAGGATTGCTTCGGCCACTGCTACCTCTGCTAAAAGTTCACCGGTAGTGGTTTTGCGTTGGTCAATTTCATGGCCAGTAACATCAATGAGATGTTGCGCTCTTAGTTCTGCTTCTGCCGCCTCATCAATTGCCCGCTGGAAGTAAGTGGGTCGGTCGTATGACGAATGAGCGTCTAAAGCGTTATTCATAATACTATATGATAGCACTTATGCTTAAATTTGTCAATTGGCATGGGAACAGACAAAGAAAAAACCACCCTTGCGGATGGTTTAATCAAAATTTGGCACCGTGCTATTTTCCCAGGGCTCAGGCCCAAGTATTGTAACCGCTTGGAGGCTTAACTGCTGTGTTCGGCATGGGAACAGGTGTTGCCCTCCTGCTATGGGCACCAATGTGGCAACCTCGACGTATCGAGGTTCCGCAACGGTGTCCAAGCCGCGGAGTACGGTGTACTTCTATCAAACAAGTTAAAATTTTGGTCGCTTTTCTAATGACAAACGGATTGACTGATGCGATATGCACCAATAACTAGTCAATTGCTACCTTAGATCCAGATTTGCAACGGGGCAAATCGAATCTAAGGTCGTAAAAAGTCAATGGGACTATTAGTACGCTTCGGCTCCATACGTTACCGCACTTCCACCTTGCGCCTATCAAACTGATCGTCTTTCAGTGTCCTCATAGAGAAACCTAATCTTGGAGTCAGTTTCGCGCTTAATATGCTTTCAGCGCTTATCTGATCCGCACATAGCTACCCAACAATGCTCTTGGTAGAACAATTGGTACACCAGCGGTGCGTTCACCCCGGTCCTCTCGTACTAGGGGCAAATCTCCTCAAGTTTCTTAGCGTCCACAGCGGATATAAACCGAACTGTCTCACGACGTTCTGAACCCAGCTCACGTACCTCTTTAACCGGCGAACAGCCGGACCCTTGGGACCTGCTCCAGCCCCAGGATGAGATGAGCCGACATCGAGGTGCCAAACAGCGCCGTCTATGTGAACTATTGGGCGCTATAAGCCTGTTATCCCCGGCGTAACTTTTATCCGAAAGCGCTGCCGATACCACACTCATGTACATAAATGTACGGACAGCGGAAAACTTACTCCTACTTTCGTACCTGCTTGGGTTGTCGCCCTCACAGTCAAGCTAGCTTATGCGTATACACTATCACTACGATTTCCATCCGTAGTTAGCTAACCTTTGAACGCCTCCGATACCTTTTAGGAGGCAACCGCCCCAGTTAAACTACCCACCAGACACGGTCCCAGAACCAGAAGGAATCCACCATGAATAACATCATGGACTCTTTGTGGTCCTGGTAAGAACAAGATCATAACAAGGGTGGTATTTCACTGGCGACTCCACCCAGACTAGCGTCTGGGTTTCAAAGTCTCCCACCTATCCTACACATGTTATAACCCGGCTCAATGCCAAGCTGTAGTAAAGCTGCACGGGGTCTTTTCGTCCTGCTGCGGACAGACGGCATCTTTACCGTCAATGCACTTTCACCGAGCTCTTCGTCGAGACAGTGCCCAAATCATTACGCCATTCGTGCGGGTC
>OUMM01000029.1_pt1 | contig 15515 bp, 13 predicted proteins | sample 1691001 | NCBI WGS metagenome assembly OUMM01 (sample SAMEA3914864, study PRJEB12502) | metagenome | biome: forest; material: soil | place: USA | collected 2012-03-12 | depth 0.3 m
ACAGGAAGCAGACTTCTACCGCTGCCGTAATTGACTGCGCAATCGCTAGCCCAGCCACTCCATATGCATCTGGCTGTCCCAATTGCATGGCTAGGAAGATGTTAGCCGCCACGGTAACAATCGATACATAAAATGGTGTACGCGTATCCTTTTGCGAATAGAACCAACGTGATACGAGCGAGTAAATAATTCGGAAGAAGATGGCCACCGTCAAAAAACCAAAGACCAGTGCAATCTCGTCGTTACCGCGCGAAAAGATTAAGCGTGCTAAATAACCTCGACAAAAGAAGCACAGCACTGCGAGTGGTGCCGAAATCCAAATCATAGCTCGGAGCGTCATCAAAAAGTCGCGACGAAAGAGATCTGGTCGGCCCTGACTCAGACGTGCATTCAGACGCGGAAATGCCGCCGTCGAAATGGCTGTACCAATTAGCAGAATAGGGGCCGTACTAAGTGTGTAAGCATTGTTAAAGTAACTAATGTTACCACTGCCCAAACTGGACGCAACGCGCGTTTGAATAACGTCGTTAATTTGGTCCATCCCCTGGTCCAGCGAACGTGGAGGAAGATTACGCAGCACACCACGGAAATCCGGTGAACGCCACTGAATATGCGGCCGCCAATGGTAATTAAGCCCGCCAACGCCAACAGCGATAACCAGTAGCTGCACCACTGCGCCAACCATGGCCCCAATGCCGAGACCGACAATGCCAATGTTGTGACGGAAAATGAAAATACTCAAAATAATGCACAGGTTGTAAAAGATCGGCGCAATAGCATAGAAGAAGAATCGCCCCATGGTCTGCTGCGCACTCGTCAGAACCCCAGAGATCGTGAAACATAGCGGACTAAAGGCCAGCAGTCGCATAATTGTCGCCGCATTATGCAGCTGAGCGGGATTGTCGGCCATTCCCGGCGCAACAACGTAGCGTATAAGTGGTTCTGCGAATAGCAGGATTATGATGCCAACAAACAGCATGGCGATCGCCAGAACATTCATCAGGCTTGACGACAGCTCCCACACAGCTTTGCGGCCGTGTTTGTGCAAGCGGTCAGACAGCGTCGGCATAAATGCCACGCCTAGGGCGCCAGCGGCCAAGGTGAAGAAGAATAGGTCAGGAATAAGAAATGCGGCGAAATAGGCGTCCGTACCGTTTGGGCCGTGCAGCGGGAAGTTCCCGTTCACCAGTTTGGTGCGCAAAAAGCCCAGGACTTGTCCAATCAGTGATGTCACAATCAACAACGTCGCTACATTGGCAATGGTAGGACGCTTTTTGTTTGTGGCTGGAGCGGTGGGATTCATGCGCGCTGAGCAATCATTAGCTTCATCCAGTATACCCTTTTTATCAGATTAAAGGGCGATTTTAGCGTTTAATGTGAAGGGTTGTAGAATCCTCGACAGCAACGCCGGCCGGAGCTGAGGTCTCGGCAGTTTTCTTCTTGCGTTTGCGTGTTCGTTTGCGCTTCTTCGGCTCGGCTGGCGCATCGGCAGATTGCTCGGCCACGACCGGCCGTTCAATAACCATGTGACCGATAGACTGCGGTACTGACTGCGGCTCGGTTTTAGGGGCTGCCGGGGCAGTATTCGGTTTTGCTGGGTGGTTTTGTTCTTTTGGCTGCTTGGCGGGCTGCTGCTTTTTGTTTTCCTGCAGTAAGTACCGTTCCCCGACGTAGCGGTCGACGTATTCACGACTTACAGAGTACTGGGCACGTGAGCGTTCCACGATTTGCGGCGTGTAATCAGGACCATCTGGGGGCAAATTAAGCGAAATGGCCGAGAAGCCTGGGATCTTCTCACCTTCGATTGTCATACTGATCACAAAGTGACGGTTGTGCATGTGTACCAAGTCGTATTCCAGGAAGCGCGGCTCAAAGTAGCGCTGCATGCTGCGGGCGTCGTCCACACCCATGCGGAAGGCCACAATCGAACCAACGTTACCAAACACCGCGTCACGCACTTCCTGCGACATCTGGGCAATGTATTGGTTGGCTACGGTTAGGTTTAGGCCGTACTTACGAGCCTCCGACAAAATCGTCGCGAATGAGTCGGTAGCAAAGTTCTGGAATTCGTCCACGTATAGGTAGAATGGCGAACGTTCGCTCGCTGGAATATCGGCGCGACTCATAGCTCCGAGCTGGATTTTTGTTACCAGCAAAGCGCCCAATAATGCGGCGTTGTCTTCCCCGACCAAACCACGGCTCAAGTTCACAATTAAAATCTTGCGCTGATCCATAATTTGGCGAATATTAAAGCTCGACTTTGGCTGTCCAATGATGTTGCGCACCAGTGGGTTAGCTGTAAAAGCGCCCACCTTGTTGAGCACTGGCGCGACAGCCTCGGCGGCAAACTTATCGTTCCAGCTCGCAAACTCAATTTCCCAGAAGTTGCGCACCACTGGGTCGTTCACATATTTCAAAACTTCCTGACGGAATTTCTTGTCGGTCAAAATGCGGGTGATATCGAGCATGGTCGCATCCGGGTAATCAAGCAATGCCAGTAACGAATAGCGCAGGATGTACTCCAACCGTGGGCCCCACGATTCGAACATGCGCTTTAGCACGCCAATCAGCTCAGAGGCAGTGTGCGTGCGCAGCTTGGGATCCTGCACCTCCATTGGGTTGAAGGCGATCGGGAATTCAGTGTCAGCTGGGTTGAAGTAGATCACATCCTCGGCCCGCTCCGCTGGAATACGCTTCAACACGTTAAGCGCATAGTCGCCGTGCGGGTCGATCACCGCAAAGCCATAGGGGCTAAAAATGTCAGAAATAGTTAGCAGCTCCAGCAAACCAGACTTACCTACACCGGTTTGACCGATAATATACAGATGACGGCCGCGATCGATTCGTGGCAGTCCAAACATGGCAGCGTGGCCACGGAAGTTCGTTGTAGCCACGGGGCTAATATTGTCATTACGCTCGCTGGTTACAAGCGGCAGGTTAGCTGGGGGCTCGGCCGTTTGGCTGAGGGCCCACAAAATGTACGGCGTCTCTACGTTTGTGTGTGGCAAGTGGTACAGGGTGGCCACTTCCTCAATATTCAAAATTTGGCCAACCTTAAAATCGCGTGATTGGTAATGTGCCAACATCGCAGGATCCTCTAAGGTACGGCGCTGCTCAAACCCGTTCAGGTACGTTGTGTTGAATTGTTTGTAGCTGGCAATGATGCTCTGCAAACGCAGCTTGGCGTGGGCTACGGGCGCGCTACCACGGTACACAATACGCACACACGATTCAAAGGCCAGCTTGTGGCTCTTTTCTTCGGCGGCGCCGGCGCGTGAGGTTTCGTACTCGGTCAGTTGAACCTTCTCGGACTTCCCTTCTTCGGGCGGCGCCCATAGAGCACCCAGCACCGCGGTCGGATTACTGACAGACTTGGATTTTCCACGCAGACCCGCGACGTACTTTTCGCTCTTGCGGTGCCAGTTAGTGGCTGCGGGACGAAGGATTAGCTGAATCCAGGCCTCTTCAGTTTCATCGAACTTGCTAAGCGTGGCCGTAATCGCGGCCAATGGGTCGACTTCAAAGCTCTGGAATGTCTTGATAGGCAGCGCGTCGTGGTTGGACAGTTTCATCTCGCACAACAACGTGGTTGGGAATTGGGCTGAATCGTGACTTTCGGCGTAGTCGGCCACTTCACTAATCTGTACGGTTGGGTATTGAGCGTAAATCTGCTCCTCGACAAAGCTTTTCAGATAATTTGGCACCCAGACGTAAAAGCCTATGCGTTTTTGCAGCACGGCAATTTCGAAGCTCAGACGTTCACGAACCGGTGCCTTGAAGCGCTTGTGTGAAGGCATAGTGAGCAAGCCGTGCAACGAAGCGAACATCTGCTCAGCGGCGAGTTCCTTTTTTTCGTTCGTCCGTGGCACCTGCAGTAGCAGCACGACACCGCTGTTATCGTGAGTTTCGTCGGGAGAGGGTTGCGATGATCTTGCCATATTGAAATACCCACCAAGTGGCTTATCCTTATTCTCGCATTTTTCTTACTATAAATACAGTGGTAAGCTTAACAGATCAACTTTGACTTTTGTTGTATTTTGTGCTATAATGAGAAGATACTCTGAGTGCGCATGGCACCAAGTACATCCGAGTGGCAGCCACCGGCTGCACTCACGACAATTAGGGAGAAACAATGAGCGATTTGGAAGACGATCTCATGGAGATCGTCCGCGATCTTGGCGACGACGCCCCCACGGTGCTTCGCGCCCTGGTCGACGTCTACCGTCTCGGCGTCCGCAGTGGCGACAAGGCCGGCTACGAGCGTGGCTACACCGAGGGAGCTCGGGAGACCAAGCGCAGGCTCCTCAGTGAACTCGGCTCGGTCACCATCGACGCCCCTGGCTACGATGAGGCCGGCACCGTGGCGCTCAGCACGCCGATCAAGGAGCTGCAGGGTCTCGACGGGCGCGTAGCAGCCGTCCTGGGTGGAAAGTTCTATGCGGTGAACGAAGGCTTGCCTGCGGGTGACCCTAACCGCGTGACTCGTGGCACGCTGGCTGACATCCTGAACACGCCGGCTTCGGATCTGTACGACACCCCAGGCTTCGGACGAGGCGCAGGCCAACGGCTGTACGAGTACCTGAAGTCCATCGGCCACGATCGGCAGGATCTACTGGAGAGACGTCCCTAGTGACCACTATCGGCCGCGGTGGGGCGAGCACTCGAGCAGTCGCTCGCCCCATCCGTCGCCGTCACGTTTCTCCCTCACTTCCCAAAGCCCATCACGAAGGGTGGTGGTTTTTGTAAAGTGAATCTAGTAGAGCGCGGCGCTTGAAGGCATCTTAGCGCCCTTCAAAACTTCAGCAACTTCGTCGGCGTCGACGGTTTCTTTTTCGAGTAGCTTGTCTTTTAGAGCCTCCAAGGGCTTCATGTTTGCCTTGATGACTTCACGGGCGCGCGTAGCAGCTTCAGTAATCAGCTGCTCTACTTCTTGGTCGATCAGCTTGGCGGTTTCTTCAGAATATTCCTTGTCGTGCACCAAACGGTCAAGCATCATGCCGTCATCAACCTTAAACACTTGATTGCGCAGCTTCTTACCCATACCTTGGTTGATGATCATGTCGCGGGCGACTTCAGCCGCGTTTTGCAGGTCGGAGCCAGCGCCAGTCGTTACCTTGTCGGCACCCAGGATGATTTCTTCGGCAATACGACCACCCATGCCGCGGGCCAACATGTCCTTAAACTGCACCAGTGAAACGTACACACGGTCTTCTGGTGGGATGAACCAGGTAACACCCCCGGTGCCGCCACGCGGAATGATGGTAACTTTGTGCACCGGATCGCTGTCTGGCAAAACGTGGCCAACGAGGGCGTGACCGGCTTCATGATACGCAGTCACTTGCTTGTCGGATTCTGTCATGACCTTGCTCTTGCGTTCAGGGCCGATGGCGACACGTTCGAAGGCTTCGGTGACATCACCTTGAGTGATCTCTGAGTGGCTGTTACGGGCGGCAATAATGGCCGATTCGTTGGCGATATTAGATAGGTCAGCACCCGATGAACCGGCAGATTTAGCTGCTAACGCATCCAAATCAACATTTTTAGCTAGAGGCTTCTTGGCGTAATGCGTCTTTAGGATGGCTTCGCGGTCTTTGCGGTCTGGCAGACCAATGTTTACGCGGCGGTCGAAACGGCCGGGGCGCAGCAAAGCCGGGTCGAGCACGTCGGCACGGTTGGTAGCAGCCAGTACGATAACGTTTTGGCCTTGTTCGAAACCGTCCATTTCAACCAGGATCTGGTTAAGCGTCTGCTCACGTTCGTCGTGGCCACCGCCCATACCGCTACCACGCTTACGGCCAACGGCGTCAATTTCGTCAACAAAGATAATACAGGGAGCGTTCTTTTTCGCCTTAGCAAATAGGTCGCGGACGCGGCTGGCACCAACACCCACGAACATTTCAACAAATTCCGAACCAGAAATGCTAAAGAATGGAACGTTGGCTTCGCCGGCAACGGCTCGGCTCAACATCGTTTTACCGGTGCCGGGAGGGCCAACCAGCAGTACACCCTTAGGAATGCGCGCACCGAGAGATGCAAACTTCTTTGGGTACTTCAAGAATTCAACGACTTCCGATAGGTCCTGCTTAGCTTCTTCGCTACCAGCTATGTCGGCGAACATGACCTTGTCTTTTTCGTTGCCATACAGTCGGGCACGACTCTTACCAAAGCTGAGGGCTTGGTTACCCTGGCCCTGAGCGCTGCGCAGCATCCAGAACAGCAAGGCACCAATCAAAATAACTGGGATAATGCTACTGCCGATGGTTACCCAGGCCGAGCTGCCACTACTGACCGGTTCGTAGGTTACATTAGTTTTACTAAGATCAAAGCCCTGCTCTTTTAGGCTGGCGTTCGGGTCGATGTTGGTGCGGAGCGTTGCGCTTGTGTCACCCTTTTTGGTAATTTTTAGCTGGTTGGTGGCAACGTCAATTTTGGCGTATTTGCCGCTGTTAGTATCGCTGACGGCCTGGGAGAATGGCACCTCTTTAAGGGTGCTCGGTTGGTTGTAGTACGCGACCATGATGAGCGTAAAGAGGACAAGGATGGCGATGAAGCCGGCGTTTTTAATGCCGCGGCCTTTGGTATTGTTCTTGCGGTTCTGGCGAAGTGGTTTTTTATCCATATCTATTTAGTATACCTCGGTGATAGGGTGATTGCTAGCGCTTGGCTGGCGTGAGTGCCAGGCTTTGCTTTGTAATATCCAAACGATAATTATGCATGACGTCCAGTCGTTTACCAGCTGGCTTGGTTTTGGCCTGAACAGTGAGCCGCTCAATTGTACGCCGGTCGAAATCGACCACACCACCCTGACGAAGCCAGGCGGCCATAACCTCACGGGCGACGTCGTGTGGCAGGCTGGCAAACCACTGACGATCTACAGCTTCCCGCTCTGCATGCTGTGCAATAAGGCCAGCTAGCAGCGGCTCAAGCTCGTCGTTTACTACTCGTGCCTGTTCGATGGCCGCAAGCAACTGCTGCCGCGCGACGGCATCAAATTTGACCAGCAGGCGCTTACGAATGTAATTGCGGGTGTATCGTTCGTCATGGTTGGTAGTATCTTCCCGCCAGCTTAATTTGTGCTGAACAGCATAGTCCTGTATGTCTTGCTTGCTTGCTCCTAATAATGGTCGCTTGATCTGGACGGTGCTTTGCAGCGAAGTTAGCCCGCGTCGACCCGTGCCGCGCAGCATGTTAAGAATTGCCGTTTCTAACAGGTCGTCCTGATGATGGGCTGTAATGATCGCCTGCGCACCGGTTTGCTTTTGCGCATTGCGTAAGAACCTATAACGAGCTTCTCGGGCCCGGGCTTCACTAGCATGTGGGCCAAGTTCGGCGCGATCGGTTATAAAGGTGAGGTCATATTGATTGGCCAGTGTTTTGACCCATGCGGCATCATCGGCCGACTCAGGGCGGATACCATGATCGAAATGCGCCACCACGAGCTCCAGATCGGGCTGCCGTGCCAGAACATCGAGCAAAACAACAGAATCAACACCGCCGCTCACGGCCACCACATATTTGCCTGGCTGTAACTTAATCTCCATATCTGTAATAATTGTACACAATGAATCACCTCTACTTCATGCGCCACGGTCTCAGCCTCATGAACCAACAAGGCGTATTTTCTAGCACTACCAACACACCACTCACGCCAGAAGGCGTCGAGCAGTGCCACGCAGCTGGCAAAAAGTTAAGGAATGCCGGTATCGACTGCATCATCGCTTCCCCATTGCAACGCGCCCAAGACTCAGCTCGCATTGTGGCCGAAGAGCTCGGCCTGGACCCAGCAGCAATTATCACCGTCGAGGAATTTACCGAACGACACTTTGGCCCGCTCGAGGGCACGACATATCAGCCGAATGTTCCCATGGATACCATCGAGGGCGTTGAGCACAGCAGCGACCTTATTAAGCGAACTAGCAAGGGCCTGGACTACCTACGCACGCTCGATGCCGACACCATACTTGTTGTCAGCCACGGCGCCACCGGCCGTGCCATGCGCCACTTACTCAACCCCGAAATACCATATAAAAGCAGCACCAAATTCGAGAACGCGCAACCACAGCAGCTGCTATGAACCAGATCATTTTCGTTACCAGCAACGACTTCAAGTTTACACATGCACAGCACATGGTTGAGGCCGCTGGCATAGAGCTAGTGCGGAAACATATGGATCTGCAAGAAATGCAGAGCGAAAGCGGCGAGGAAATAACTCGCCACAAAGCACAGCAAGCCTACGAAAACTTCCAGCACCCCCTAGTCGTAAATGACGACACCTGGTTTATTCCCGGGCTCCGCGGCTTCCCTGGCCCCTACATGAAATCCATGAACGAATGGTTCACTCCGCAAGATTGGCTGAATGTTACGCGGCAGCTCGCCGACCGACGAATCATTTTACAGCAGCATATCGTGTATCAGAACGAGGACGGGCAGTATTATTTCATGCAAGAAGTTGAGGGCGTCCTTATGACCGAAGCGCATGGCAGCCATAAACATTCCCATTTAGCCATCACGTCTTTTGATGGTGGTAAGCATTCGGGCGCTGAACTTGTGGACGCACATAAGCCGGCAATCGATCCGTCTACCCCAACCGCTTGGCAAAAGTTTAGCGACTGGTTTACGCAGCAGGAAAAGTAGCCGTCAACTGCCGCAAATCGCCGTTGAGTGGAACAGAACCCATGCCGACAATCTCTTCTAAGAACGGCGATTCCGTAGGAATGTCATTGAGTAGATATATCGGCTTGTGCAAGTGGAAGCCAATGGCCATTTCCATAAGTACGTTACCGCCAATGTAATTCTGCACGCCGTGCTTTTCGTTATTTACCACGAGCACTGCATCGCCCTTCACCACTTCATCGAAATGAGCGCGCATGAGCTCAGCTTTTTTGTCGTAATCATCGGCGTTCCCGAACCAAGTTTTATGGTGAGAAACCTCGTAATCGCCAGACGCCTCCATTTTTAGCGCCGACTGTGGAACAAGCACGGTGTACCCCAGCGCTTCTAATTCTTTTTTTATTTCATTAACTTGTTTATAGAAATTGGCACTAGAGCAGATAGTGATGGTCTTCATGCCTTAATCATAACACTAGTCAACAGATACAAATCATGCTATATTGAACCCTGATCTTTTCATGGCGGCGTAGCTCAGCTGGTTAGAGCACGAGACTCATAAGCTCGGGGTCACAGGTTCAAGTCCTGTCGCCGCTACCAATTCACAGAAAATTTGAACGGCCTAGGGCCGTTTTTATTTGTAAGGAATATTACAGCTTTCAAGCACTAGTTCTTTCATACTGCTGTTTGTAAGGGGAGGTGCCGCCGTGTCACAGAAGACCGCCAAGGCCATTCGCGTTGAGGATGCATTCCTTAACGACGATCTGAGCGAAAACGAGCGCTAAATCACAACCCAACTGTTGGAATTCATACAGACCCTTCTTCAAACCCCGCTTAAACTCAAAGTAGTGCCTGGGACGAGATGAGTCCGATGGACTTACCCAGAGAGCGCGCACTAATCATCCCGCTAATGAGCGGGATTTTTTGTGGCTCCACACACTAAGAAAACCGCTCCGGCAAGGAGCGGTTAAGGTATTCGGCCTACTTAGGCAGGCGAAATCTAGTAGAAAGGGGCTAGACCGGGAGTACCTCGCTTTCGGTCTGCATCATTGCCTGCCCGATAGATCTAGGACTTTTCAAAGATTACCCCCTTTCTATTTTTAAGCTTATGCTTTCAATATATCGCACATAGCAAACTTGTCAAAAATAAAATAGCCCGTCTCGTAAGTCGGGCTATTTTATACGTAATAGTTAGGTTACAGCTTGCGCAGTATTCTATCTATGCTGAGTATGCTTTGATCGCTGGTATTGGCGAATTCAAAATGTAGGCTTTGGGCTTGTTTCATAGGGTGAGGTCCTTTGTTTTGTTACTTATTTTTGAAGTTGTTTGTTTGAGCTCAACAATACGTATTATACATGAATTTGCATAAATGTCAATAATGTTTATGCTTAAAAAGAATTTTAGCGGTCGCGGTTCGCGAGCAGGCCGACTAAATCGATGAGCCGCTGCTTGCCCGCTTCACTCATGGAAGTCTTAATTAAAAACTCAAGGGATTGCTCGGTGTATTTGTGCGCCAAGGCATCGACATAGTCACGGGCGCCGGCCTCAATCATAATAGTCTGCGCCTGAACAAGCGCTTGATCGGTAATAGTATCGGCGCCAAGTATTCGTAAAAATTGGATGCGGGCAGCCGGCGAAGCATTTTGGAGGGTACGCGACACCAGCACCGTGCGCGTACCTTCACGCAAATCAGTGCCTACCGGCTTGCCAATCTTGTGCTCACTACCAAACACTCCCAGCAGATCGTCCTGTAGCTGGAAAGCGATGCCATGGTGATAGGCAAACTGTTGCAAATAGTCCAGCTCTGTTGTATTAGCACCAGCAAGCAAAGCACCGAGTTGCAGGGGCAGCTTTAGGCTGTAACTGGCCGTCTTATCACGGTAGACCTGCAGAATCTGGGCCTCTGTTGGCATTGTTTCGTTGAATGGATAGGCAGTGTCGGCCACTTCGCCGCCGACTTCAGTGAGAATAGTTTGCTGCTGCAAGCGCTGGGCGCATAGCAATAGCTCTGCCGGGAAATTACTCACCAGTAAAGCTTCGTTGGCCATTGCGGCGCACGCATCGCCGGCAAGCAAGGCTTGCGCCTCGGCAGCGTGCAGCGCATCGCGTGCCTGCATAGTCTGACTGTACCGCTCAAAGTACACACCCAAAATATTGTGGCCACCCCAGCGGTGGTAGTCGCGATCAATGATATCATCGTGGATTAAAAAGAATGCGTGCAGCAGCTCCTGGCCAACCGCCACTGGCATGATAGCCTTTTTGCGGCCACCGTAACTTTCGTAAGCAAGTAGACACAAGAGTGGGCGCATGCGCTTGCCGCCGCGGCCAATGAGCTTGCCAAGCTGCTTAATTAAATCGTAGTAGACTTCGTTTTGGTTCCGCGCCTCAACCCGCTGCTGCTTGAATAGCGCCTGGATGTGCTTATCAATTAAAGGACGCTTAGCGTCAGTAAATTCGATAAATTTATTTGTTGGCATGGCTTCCCTCGTACGCCTGCATGAACTGCAAAGCTTCATCACGTCCGGTAAGAGCAGCTGTTACTGCTGTTTCTAGTGTATCAAGCCAGCCCATAAATACCGTCGTATCGATATCTTCTGCCAATACTTTCAGCGCCTGCTCCGCGGATGATAGGTGCGAGCGGATAAGCTTTACTACCTCGCTAATTGTGTGCTGCCAAAAGTACTGACGCAAGCTATCAAGTTCGTCCACAATCTTAACGGTGCGTGGTAGTTCATACGCACTTTCGAGCAACATCGTGAGCACGGCCGACAAATGTCCGGCACGCAAATCCTCTTCCCAATCATGCGCGTCATCGTTGAGCTGGCGAGCAATTAAAAAGTGCCTAAAGAATGTTTGTAGGGCGCGCATGTGAAGATCGTCGAGCGAATGATAATGCGCAAACGCCACACCAGTTGCAGCCAACCCATGACCCCACGACCGGTCAGCCAGTTGATTAAGTGCCGCGTAATCGGGCAGCTTGGTGAGTGTGATTTTTCCGCCGTGCACCGCTGCGCGGGCGTGCTGCTGCTCCCAGTCATTAGCGCTGTCAATAATGTCAAAAACTGCACCCACATACTCCGCCCAATTGGCATAGTTCGGCAGCGCAGCCAAACAATACGCATAGCTTCGCCGGAGTGCCACATTAGCAACATTGAGTTGTTTTACTTCCCCACGGTCATCCAAAAAGTCATCGTATACGGTGTATGCCATCCAGCCATTCAAGCTCGCCAGATTTAGTTTAGACGTCACAACGCTCGGGGTTTTCCATCCGCCCGCATGGTCCATGATTGAAGCTGGCGCAGTGATTTGTTCGCCGGCAGTGTCTTGCATAATCCGACGGGCAGTCGCAAGGTAGCGCCGGCGAAGCCGTTCGTTAGTAATTGAAGCAGCGTCTTTGCGCACATCTGCCATAATTGGCGGCACACCACGCTTGCGCGCAATCACCACGGGCGATTCGACGGTTAGGTTTGCGTACGCAGTGAGCGCTTCTAGAGCAAGAGCAGTCGTGAGAGCGGCAGAGCCACCATAATGCTGCTGTCCGTCGTAAACCGGGTCTAAATACAGTGCTTCAGCAGGCCAATGGCTGCCGGTCGCTAGTTTTTGCAAGCTATCCGCCAGCCCAGCCAGCTGACATTTGGGCAGACCAAGCCGGCAGGCGGCGCTCAATAGCAAAGCTCTTTCTAGCGCAAGGGTCGCAACGTTATTTGCTACGCACTTCGTCGCCTTGTCTACCAAAATTTCAAATTGTTCGCCGCGATACCATCGACTCAAAAAGTAGAGAACCGGCAACTCTCCCACGTAATAGGATGAGGTCAGCGTGCCGTGCGCAAGTGCTTCGTCCAGGTACTCCATAAGTCCGCGCACTTGCACCGATTGCAGCGACAGAGCATAGCCAATGTTAGCGTTAACCGCCAGGTCGGCATCTCGCCACTGAGTAGCTTTGGCGGTATCAACCAGCCAGGTATTGTAGGGGCCGCCCGGCTTCTGCTCGCAGGTAACCAGTAAGCGGGCAAACTGTCCCAGCCGGAACCCATCAACCCACGGGGTTCCCGAGCGGGTTAAGGCTGCAAGTGCGCAAGCCGTGTCGTCTAGATCGTCTGGGTAGGGCTGCTCTTGCCGTGCGTCACTATTTTTGTCCCAGTAATTCCACGAACCAACCTCGCTCACCTGTCCTTCTAAGTATTTAGCTGCCCGCAAACGAATATCTTCAGTGCCGATAACTTCACGCAAGCAATCTAAAATCAGGGCGGTTGGAAAAATGGTTGGCTGCTTACGCCTAGCCACAAATGGAGTGACACTCGGACTAGCCGCACCGTCAAAGCTACCGTCGGCTGCCTGCTGCTTTTGCAGATAGTTTATGACGGCTTGGGTATTCACGACCGTTCTTGGCCCTTTAGCTTAACGGTAAACACCGTACCTTTTTTTGAGTCGCTGACTACGCTGATTTTGCCGCGGAAGTCGTGCTCAACATACTGCTTCACTAGTGCCAGCCCCAACCCTAAGCCGCCGCGCACATGTGACTTCGTACTGTAAAACGGTTCAAATAATTTATCGACATTTTCTGGTGCGATACCCACACCATGGTCGGTAATGGCAATAACGACGTACTTACCTTGCATCTGTGCGGCAACATGCACCTCCGCCCTGATCGGATCTGTGATATTGTCTGAAGCCTCAACCGCATTGGCCAAAAGGTTGGCAATAAGCTGGTTGAACTTCACGACATCACCATACAATTTAATGTTGGCGATTTTATCAACCACAACTCGTACGCCCCTTTTGCGCGCACGGTTAGTTAGCAACTTGGCAATTTGCCGCAGTTCCGAACCAACCGAGAAAAGCTTAAGGTCACTCTCGCGCTTGATTTGCTTGCGAGCCGCCACGAGGTATCGCTCCAAATGGTATAAGTTTCGCTGCACCTGCCGCACGAGCTCCGAGTGCTGCTGCCTATTTAACTCTTCTAGGTGCAGGTTGGCGGCCGTAAGCGGGTTGGCAATATCGTGAACTAGGCTCGCCCCAATACGACCAAATTCAGCAAACGGCTGCATTTCCAATAGCCGCGCCAGCTGTAGCTCTTCAAGCTCATGGGTACGCTCGATAACTTTTGCCTCAAGATTATCGCGTTCTTTTTGCAATGCAGCCTCACTACGCCGAGCCCGTTTCAGTGAGCGATCAATCTCCCGGTTTGACAGCCACGACACTAATCCAATCGCGATAAAGATCGCGATATATCCAAATCCATCAACATAGTGGTACGGCTGCGTTTCCCAATCGGTTAACGGCACCTGGTAGCCGCCCACCTGAACAATGGTAATAATAGTCAGCGCCACAGCTACAACTAATGACATTACAAACGCCATGGAGGCCGTGAGCAGTACGCCAGCGATCACAATTACGAGCGCGAACACCAACTCTGCCTGCGCCAGCCGAAAACCCCAGGCCACCGCAAACTGGATGCCGCTCAGCAGCAAGAATCCAATAAAAATGTAGGCCGCCACATTTGGCTTCCAGCGCCGAGAAATGAATAACAGTACACACACGGCACCCCAGAATATAAATGTTTGCCACACGGAGTCGATGCGGTTCCCAATATGGATCACAAAGAAATCAAACAGGGTGAATAACAACGCTACGGTCGCAATCGCCAATAGCCCACTTAGAAGCGTGTTGAGTATAAACTCCCGGCGCTGGCTATCGGTATCGGGCCCATGAGGTTGGATGAATAGTTTGTACAAGTTCTGTAAAAAAGGTCTAACAGCAGTATTCATAGTTTTATTGTATGGAGGATTGGGCACACCGCAAAAAGATGTGCCCAATTGCTAGAGCATTATTGCTCGACGACGGTGCCCCACGGCGCAAAATCTTCGGCCGCTTGGCTAGCCGCTATAGAAATAGCTGCTGAGCCGCGCACGTCTGGATTTTCAAGTACGGCTTGTAGAAGCTGACTCATGTGCGTTCCCCCTCCTTTCATATTTTTGCTACCGAATTAGATACGTCTAATTTGTAGCCCACACCGTGTACCGTTTTTATTAGGTGAGTCGAGAAGGGTCGGTCCACCTTTTCTCGTAAATGATTAATGTGCACATCGATGGTGTTGGTCCAGCCTTCTTCATTTCTGTCCCATGCGTATTGCATGAGGCTAGAGCGTGATACTGCCGTACCGGGGTGCTTCATTAAGTACTCCAAAATTGCGAATTCTTTGCGCCTCAGCGGAATGGCCAAACCATCACGTTCAACACTATGCGTATTGCTGTTAAGCGTCAGCTCGCCAACCGTAATATTTGGCTGGACCGGGTCTTTAGGCACTTGACGTAAGCAGGCGCGAATGCGGGCCTGCAATTCTTCCACGCTAAAGGGCTTAGTAATGTAATCGTTGGCGCCGGCATCGAATAAGCTCACCTTGGTGCGCACCGAACTTTCGGCAGTCAATATAATGATGGGCGCCTTTAAGCCCTCTTCTCGGAGTTGCTTGCAAATAGTAAGGCCCGAAACGTCCGGTAGACCGAGATCGAGTAATACCACATCGAACTTTTTGGCAGCCGCTTTGCGTAGGCCACTGCTACCGCTTTTCGCGGTATCGACTTGATAGGACGCATCGCGGAGCGCCTTATATAGAGCCAGGGCGATTCCGGGCTCATCTTCGATAACTAAAACGCGGGTGACGTGGTTCATCACTCTTTCATTATTACTCAGCAATTGTTAAATAATCATTAACTTTTCTGTAACAACAGATACAGAAAAGTTAATCGGCGCGTAGTCTGCGCCAGGTTGGTACAACATTTAAAAAATGTACTTGTCAGCAATTACAATAAGGCTTATGCTTAGCGTAAATATTAAAATTACAACAAAAATATGTCTGCTGCCATAGAGCTCAAAAACATCACAAAAACATACCGACTGGGCGATG
>OUMM01000016.1_pt1 | contig 15491 bp, 11 predicted proteins | sample 1691001 | NCBI WGS metagenome assembly OUMM01 (sample SAMEA3914864, study PRJEB12502) | metagenome | biome: forest; material: soil | place: USA | collected 2012-03-12 | depth 0.3 m
GACTAACCGCAACGGCAGCTGATAGTGGAGCGAGAGCAGCGCCCGAAAATGCCAGGCTCAGAGTAACAAATAGGGAAGTTAATAAATGTTTCATAGTCGATTCAATACCACAATTACGATTGTTTCGGCGCTTAGTGCCAGTACCAAGCCCAGTATGGCGTACACAATTGTATTGCGTCCTTTTTTAACGCCCTGAGGATCGCCCTGGGCTTCGAGCAGACGAAGACAGCCGATAACTATTAATAGAACACAGACCACGGCAAGCACGCCAAAGACAATAGACAAAATAGTGTTAAGTGCACTACCATTGGCGCTTACCGTTGGCAGGCCCGTATTACAGTGCTGTGTGCCATCTGTGCTACAAAGGGCAGTAGCGTCGGCCAGGAGTTTGGCGACCATTTAGTGAAACCTCCCAGCAATAAAGCCCACTATAGCACCAGCAGAGATGGCGATACCCAAACCAATGAGGGCATTAATAATAGTGTGTCGGGCCTTTGTGGTTGCGTCAGGCTCTCCATTACTGGTCATGTACGAAATACCACCGTATATAACCAGCCCAACGGCCAGTAGGGCAGCAACGCGCAACAAGATTTCTATAAGCGCAGCGAGCACCAACCACACGTCATTGAGCCCGGCCATTCGCGGTGAGCAAAGTCCAGTGTTCGGGTCGGTAACACCGTCGAGGTACTTATACCACGTTGGAAAGCCAAGAAAGTTACCCCCGGGGCAAGGCGCGGCAAAGACTCGTGTAACTTGATCGATCATCTGAGCAAGAAGCCTTTCGGAATTATGTAGTTAAGTATCGCAAAGGCAAAAATATAAATAAGTAGGGCAATTACCGAACCGCGAATGCGCTCAATTGCAGCTGCCGTAGAACCGGGATCGCCTCGGGAGCCAATGTACTGCAACCCACCGTATATGATGGAGCCGATAACAACCAAGCCTACCCCAGCAGACAAGAAGCGAATAAAGGCGAATGCCATGTCGACCACAGGATTACCCTTGCCAACGCAGCCGATGTCGACCGACGTCTTGACCTGATCCTGGCTTCTAGCACCGCAGTAATCGGCAGCGCTCGCCGACGCCGATGGTGCCAATAACGCGATCGGTCCGGCCAATGTTAGAACGGCTATGATAACCAGGGCTATTTTCTTCATATAATTACTTGTGTTTCGAAAGAGTATTAATTTAAGTATCACATATCCCCGACGTTATGACAACTTTTGGCCTACGCATTGCATCCAACAGCGGTTTGTAGCATAATCAACGTTAGGACTACAAAGATGCAAACGTTGCTAAAACACAGGTGGGCTATCGTAGTGAGCTTCGCGTTCACTTTTCTTTTTGGTGGCCTCTTTTTCGGAACACAACACGTCTATGCCGACGCCTATGGGCAGGCCGTAAAAGACTGTACTTATATTTTTACTAGCGACAAGCATACGGCAATACAACGCACAAACTGTGGATCGTTTAAAGACCTTACTTATAAGGACAATATTGGGACGGGCAGGGCATACACCCAAACCTCGACGCAGGCGCACTGCTCTCAGACAATTCAGATTTATGACGCAGTAGGCGACGACGGCGTAACGGGCTTTTTGTCCGGCCAGCATGAGTCTAATGGCGCATGTGAAGATATTGATCCAGACCCTAACGCTGTGGATGGCTGGACAGTTACGGTGCATAAGGAAGGCTTTGTCGATGACCAGCTTTCCGATGACGACGTAGCAATGGCAGCTTACCAGTCAGTCGTCTATAACAAGTTAGATAGTCTTATTAACAAGAAGTGTAAGTCGGACCCAAGCGGCTACTGCGACGACGCCTACCTGAAGGCCGTATACGCTTGTACTTCGAGCGCCATGTCTAAGATAAAAGACGACGATAGCGGCAAGAGTAACAAATTTAAAGATGCCTTTACACCATGTCTTATTAATAAGACAAAAGCTTACAACAACGGCTCGGGTAGTGACCTTACTAAAGCAAAGATCAACGATGCGCTTGGTGACGACATTTATAACCAAATGAAGAATGCCGGCACCGGGGCGGTGACCCAGAAGAATGTCGGTGACGATGGTGGTGACGCAGATAGTTGTAATGCCAGTGGCAACCCAACCTCGTGGATCATCTGCCCAATTTACGACGGCATTGGCAGCCTGAGCGACACAATCCTTAATAAGTTCATTGTGCCAATGCTTAAAACCAATCCAATCTCCACCAACCCAGATGACACGATTTATAAAGTATGGTCATCCTTCCGAGTCTGGGGTGATGTTCTGTTAGTTATTGGGTTGTTGGTAGTCGTTTTTGGGCAAGCAATTGGTGGGGGCGTAGTAGACGCGTACACGGCTAAAAAGGTACTGCCACGGCTACTGATAGCTGCAATTCTTATTAACCTCTCGATTTACATCGTAGCACTTGCCGTTGACGTTAGTAATGTGGTGGGGCAGGGCGTTGGCAATCTTATGACCGCCCCTCTAGACGGCGTAAGCCTGTCGCCAGATGGTTTTAAGTTGGGCATCTTTGCTGCACTTGCCGCTATTACTGGCAGTGTCGCTACAATCATGGGGGCTTTGGCCTTCTTTGTTGGTGTGGGCGTTGCGGGCCTAACCGGAATTTTAGAGTTCCTACCATTCTTGTTCTTATTCATTATCTTGCCTGTGCTGTTAGCCGTTATGGCCGTGTTCGTAGTCTTAGCGCTAAGGATGGCAATTATTATGGCGCTCGTGCTCGTCAGTCCGGTCGCCTTTGCACTGTACTGCCTCCCGAACACCGAGCAGTACTTTAGAAAGTGGTGGAGCCTGCTATTCAATATGCTGTTGGTATATCCAATTATTATGGTCATCTTTGCCGCCGCAGACATCTTGGCGTACACGGCAATTCTCTCTGGGGGCACCGGTAGTATTTGGTCTTACTTCTTAGCCTTCTTGCTGCAGTTCATACCGCTTCTTATGATTCCTTACGCCTTTAAGCTCGCCGGAGGTGTACTAGGTCGTATTCACGAAGTCGCCACCGGACACAGCAAGCGCGGCGTTGAAGCGCTTAAGGGTGATGCCCGTGACCCATGGAGTCGCCGCAACCGCTACAAGCAGCGCGCCAGCAACAAGTTCCTGGAAGGCCGCGAACGCCTTGTTGGTCGCGGCGTAGACATGCAGAAGAACGGCACCGGCGGCAGGGTCGGCGGTCTCATTGGTGGCGGAATGGCGGGCATAGCCGGTCTGGGCAACTATGAAGATCTGCGCTCCCGACGCAACAAAGCAGCTTCAGAAATGGTTCAGAATCACATCTCGACCGGTGGCGACAGCACCGTCCGCGCACTGTTTGCGCGCCAAAACAGCACTGACGGTAAGTGGTATGGCACCAACGGAACTGAATATTCCGAATATCAGGTCAAGAAGGCTCGCTCTCTGTATGGTCGAGATCCTTCGATGTTCCAAGCAGCCTACTCATACGAAATCGGCAAGGCAGCAAACGATGGCGAGCTTGAAGAGACACTGAATCGTGGGCAGGCGATCATGTCGGAACAGCATATTCCGGACGCTAAGGGCGTAACGCTTGGAGCGCACTGGAATCACCAGCAGACCCGTCGCGAGCTCAAGCACACCAAGCTACAAGACAACGGCTCGTTCGTACGGAATGGGTCTGCATTCAGCCAAGAAGTCGCCGAGAATGTTAGTGGCTATGCACTAAGCAATATGCGCACCTCTACGATCAAAGCATTGCGCGAGGATTACGCAGAAGCGCATGGCGCCAAACTGTACAGACAAGACGCCAATTCTAGCGACGCGAGGGTACAGACGATACGCACCAATGCCGCTAAGCGTGGCATGAGCGTTGACGCCTACCTTAAAGAGCGCAAACTGGACACCGATGTCAGTGCAGACAAGGTAATTACAAACGTAACCGCAACGGCCAACTCACTCAACCAAAGGCAGATGAGCCATGGCACCTACGGCATGACTGGCGAAGATCACGAGACACCTGTCAGTGGCGCCATGAGCGGTGGCCCAGGGTACGTTAGCGCCGAGATTGACAACCTGGTTCGTGATGCCGCGACCAATCAAAGAAATAACAATAGAGGCCAAGGTGGTAACCAAGGTGGCGGCGGAGGCATCGTCCTCCCGGGCAGTCCAGGATTTAACGTGCCTCCGGGTAGCCTTCCACCAGGTCCGTAGGTCATAATGTAGGGTAGGCATGGCAACATATAAAGTAATCCAGGACATCGAAGCAGAGGATCACATTCTTGGTCCACTCAGCTTGCGGCAATTTATCTACGGATTGATTGCCGTCTTTCTGTTATACATTTGTTTTATATGTATCACGAAAGGGGTGGGTTTTTTGGTTGCTGCATTTCTGCCACCGGCATTGTTTTGCGGCTTCTTCGCCTTTCCATTCGGCAAAGACCAACCAACCGAGATATGGGCACTCGCCAAGATTCGATTCTTGTTTAAGCCGCGTAAGCGCCTCTGGAACCAGAGTGGTGTTAAAGAATTGGTTACCATTACCGTACCCAAAAAGGTTGAGGTGCAGCTCACTGACGGACTAAGCCAAACTGAGGTTAAAAGTCGATTGCGAGCCCTCGCAGATACCATCGACAGTCGCGGCTGGGCAATAAAGAACATGGCGCCTGGCAGCTACGCAAACCCTCTGGAGGGCGACTCAGAGCGTCTCCTCAATCTTGGTAGCATCCCACGCCCAGTGCCCGAATTTGAGGAAAGCCCCGATGTATTAGACGAACAGACCAGCCCATTGGCTCAGCAATTCACTTCTATGATGGATGCCTCGGCTCGCAGTCGCCGCGAACAGCTCATGCAGCAACTGAGCGCTCCGGTCGTCGCCACTCCGCAGCCAGCCGCTGCACCGCAGTGGTTTGCGCAGCCGGCCATACCAACGTCGCAGCCCATCGTTGCACCAGCACCGGTGTCGACCCCAGCCCCAGCACAACCAATGACCACCGATGAATCCGTCATAGCCGAACAGTTGCAGTCGCGCCTGGCAGCACAGGCACAAGCGAACGCTCGACTACACACTATTCCCGTGCCCACACAGGCCGCTACAAACGCACCGACAAGCGTGACGCCACCGCCAGTACAACCAGTGACGCCACCGGCCGATCCTGCTATACTTAACCTAGCCAAAAACAATGACTTAAACGTCGCCACACTTGCCCGTGAGGCCAAGAAGACCAGGGGTCTCGACGACGATGAAGAGGTAGTCATTTCGCTGCACTAAAGCAGCCAAGGTGGGAAACTCTATAAATGAATCCGCAGTATCAAAATCAAACACCCCAACAGCCCGTGCCCGGAGCCGTTCCGCCGCCACAACCGGTAGCTCCCGTTGCCGGAAGTGCAGGGCAGCCACCGGCTGCCGCTCCGTTTGTGGCACCGTTTGTACAACAGGCCGCCGCACAGCCACAAGCACAAGTGGTAGGCATGCCAGCCACTGGCGGTGCAGTCCCACAGGCTACTGCCGCGCCTAAACAGACTCACCCCAACAGCACACAGAACACCCTGCAAATTGCCGAGATCCGTGACGGCATTGTCATAATGAACGACGGTAGCTTCCGCTCTGTTGTTATGGTAAAGAGTATCAACTTCGACCTTATGAGCGCCCAGGAGCAAGAGGCCGTTGAGTACAGTTACCAGGGTTTTTTGAACTCGCTGTATTTCCCAGTCCAGATTTTCTTACGCTCTCAAAAAGTTGATCTGCAGCCATATATTCAGAAGCTCGACAAAATCCGTACCGAGCACGACAACATGCTGCTCGCATTACTCATGGAAGACTACATCAACTACATCGACGGACTAAGCCGTCAAACAAACATCATGGATAAGAAGTTTTATGTAGTTATTCCATACTTCCCAACGGCCGACGTTAAGCAGGCCCTCACCCAAAGCAAGACTTTCTTGAGTGGCGTAGCCGACATGTTCAATAGTAAAGAGCAACATGTCGTCATTAACGAGGGTGATCTAGAGGCTGCTAAGACCGAACTGCGCAACCGCGTACAGGCAATTTTGGCTGGCTTATTACAATGCGGCATCCAGGGTCTCCCGCTCGACACACAAGAACTGATCGAGCTGTACTACGACACTTATAACCCTGACACCGCTACTCGCCAAGAGCTCAAGAACTTTAATAATCTGACTGCCGACGTTATTACGAAGGGGCAGGGCGCCGCTCCACAGGCACACCTTCAAAGGGAGATGCAGTAATGTTCGGCAAAAAGAAACAACCCGCGCTTGATCCAGTAGCCATCGCGCAAACACAACGCGCCCGCGAAGAACAAGAAGTACATGATGCGTTCCAAAAGGGCATTACGGCGCTTCGGGACTTCATTGCGCCAAGCTCTATCGAATTCTCAAGTACCCACTTCCAGCTTGGCACCCGTTACGCCCGCACCTACTACGTGTACGGCTACCCTCGCCAGGTATACACCGGCTGGCTTAGCAGTATGGTCAATCTCGACGAGGTTATGGACATGAGCATCTACGTTTATCCGGTTGAAAGCCAGGTAGTACTCGAAAACCTGCGAAAAAAAGTGACTCAACTTGAGGCTGGCCTACAGATTGACGCCGAGAAAGGCCGTGTTCGCGACCCAGGCAAGCAAGCCGCCATTCTCGACGCCGAAGAAATGCGCGACAAGCTGCAGGTTGGTGAAGAGCGTTTCTTCCGCTTTGGTTTGTACTTCACAATCTACGGCAGTTCACTTGAGGAGCTCGACTTTATCTCCCATAAAGTTGAGTCGATGCTTGGTCAACAGCTGGTTTACAGTAAGCCCGCAACGTCACAGCAGGAGCAGGGACTGAACAGCACCGTGCCCCAATTGACCGACCAACTACAGATTCGCCGCAACATGAGCACTGGCGCACTCAGCACCAGCTTCCCATTCACCAGTGCCGACCTATCGCAGGATAACGGTATTCTGTACGGCATTAACATGCACAACTCTGGCCTGGTTATTTTTGACCGCTTTACTCTAGAAAACGGCAACGCCGTTGTGTTCGCTAAGTCTGGTGCCGGTAAGTCGTTTGCCGTGAAGCTCGAGGCGCTGCGTAGCATGATGTTTGGTACCGAGGTCTTTATTATTGACCCTGAAGATGAGTATCAGCGCATGTGTGATGCCGTAGGTGGCGCATACGTCCGCCTGAGCCTCAACAGTGCCACTCGCATTAATCCTTTCGACTTGCCGCGCGTCGTTGATAGCGAAGAGGCTGACAATGCGCTGCGCTCCAACTTGATCACCCTTCACGGTCTACTACGCCTCATGATGGGCGGAGCCCAAGCGCAAATGGCGGGCGGGGGAATGGCCATGATGCCAGCCCTAGCGCCAAGCGAAGAGGCCGACCTTGACGCTGCGCTTATTGAAACATACGCCAAAGCCGGCATTACCAACGACCCACTCACGCACACCGCTACGCCACCAACCATTGCCGACCTGTACGACACACTGCTGCACATGGGTGGCACCGGTCCACAATTAGCACAGCGCCTGCGTAAGTACACCACCGGTACATTTGCCGGCATCTTCAGCCAGCAGAGCAACACCGATATTAATAACCCAATGGTAGTGTTTAACGTTCGCGACCTCGAAGATGAACTGCGCCCCGTGGCCATGTATATCGTGCTGAACTACATTTGGAACCGCACCAAGAGCGAACAAAAGCGACGTATGCTGATCGTTGACGAAGCCTGGCAACTCATGAAGTACGAAGACTCGGCAAACTTCTTGTTTAGCGTTGCTAAGCGGGCCCGTAAGTACAACCTCGGTATTACTACAATCACCCAGGACGTTGAAGACTTTATGGGCAGCCGCATGGGTCGCGCCATCGTTGCCAACGCTTCGATGCAGCTACTGCTTAAGCAGAGCTCGAGTGCCGTAGATGTGTTAACGAACGTCTTTAAACTAACTGCAGAGGAGCGAAAGCGCCTCAGCCAATTCCCGGTTGGGCAAGGTTTATTCTTTGCAGGACAAAACCATGTACACATTCAGGTGGTGGCCAGCCCAACAGAGGCAAGTCTTATCACCACCAATCCGGCGCAAATTCAAGAGATGAACGCGGCTCAACAGAGTGGTGAAATCAACCAGCCCGCAGGTACAATTGACCTGCAAAACCGTTTATACCCTGGTGTATAATACAAACTAAGCATAAGCGAGAGATTTGGGTAATAAATGCCTACTTTATATGATGAGGACCAGCAGGCACGGCCTGACTATGTGCCTGATGACGACTCATTGCGCGCCATTACGGGCATAGACAAAGACGAAGAAGCCAACATGGAAAAAAGTGCCCAAGAGGGTACTGCTGCTGATCAAGCCGAACGCAAGAGCTTGGGCCTTCCTGGCGCGTCCTCATCCGACAAAGGCGAAAAGACAGGCGCTGCTGGCGCGGCGGCGGCTGCCGCTGGTAGTATGGCCACGAGTGCCGCCACTAGCGCCGCAACCGGAGGGGCGAGCGGAGCCGTAACCACGGCCGCAAAGGCGGCTCAGTTTTTTTGGGGAAGCAAGCGCCGTAAGCGCGCAACCATCGGTGGTGGCGTAGGCCTTGGGGGTGTAACTGCCACCATTATCGCCATAATGACACTTATGATGCCTCTAAAGGTCGTGAGCATGATGCAAAACCTGCAAGACCACTTTTCGGCGGCCGGCGAGCAGGCAACTGAAGACATGACCGAAAATCTCATGCAGCATTACCTCGTGAAAAAGGTTATGCCTGGCATGGTCGACAAGAAATGTAATTCGACGCGCGTTAGCAGAAGCTGCGCAAAAGTCAGTGATAGCAGTTCAGTTGTTGGCCAGCTTTTTGAAGCATGGCGCGACAGCAACCTAGAGGGGAAGATGGCAAGTGACTACGGTATCGAAATTAGACGAGACGGCAGTAATAAGTTCTATCTAAAAACTCCTGATCTGGACAACCAGATTAGACTCGGTACCTTTAACGGTGCGACCAAGGAGATGGATGGTGACGTGTACGCCGTTCTAAACCGCACGCAGTTCCGTAATGAATTCAAGGATGCCATCAAGAACGCGACGTCATGGAACCAGATGTACCATCGATATGGCATGGTTAGTCTAGCCGAGAAGAAATATGGTGGACGCTTCTGTTTGGTTAGGTGCAGCGAGACGGCCGACAAAGTAGCAGATAGCTGGGAGACTAAGAAAAATGCGTTCAGAGCCTACCTCACTCAGCGGGTTATTGGTCCTCGTGACGAGATGTATTCATTGGCCCTGCAGTGCGCCCTAGCTTCGTTTGACTGTGGTGGTGGGGACGAAATTAACGACAGAGGCGAGCACACGAGCCAGCTCGATCGGGACCTCCAAGAAAGGCTGGCGAGCATTCGAGACGAGAGATTCGGGAAGGAAAAATTGGAAGACATCGTCAAGCAAGCAGACGAAATTAAAAAGGTTGGCATTAGCCAACACATGATCGGGAAGATAATTGGTGAAGTTCCTGCCCGAGTGGGAGCCAAGGCGATACCGGTAATCGACGTAATCGACATTGTCGCCAGCATTATATCCGCCGAACGACATATAGGTCCGGCCCTCACCAAGCTAAATTACGCCATGTACTCCGCGACTGCAGTACAAACTTATATAACCTATCGAACATCCGCTGATGAAATTAAGGCAGGGAAAAGCGACCTCGCCATTGCCGGGTCGGTAGCAAATTCGTTGAACACCTCCACTGACACGGATCAAGGCGGCAAATCAGCCGAACAGACGCCACTTTACCAAAACCTATACGGCAATGGGCCATCGGGCGTCAGCAAAGAGACGAGTGACGAATGCGAGGATGGTGACTCTATAAAGCAGGGCGAGCTTGTTTGTTCCGACATGAAAGTTGGTCCGGGCAGCGTTATTAAGGGCGCCCAGATCATGAGCCTCGTCATTACCAAAAACCCACTTATGATCGTGCCTGGCGTCGCCGCCGACCTTTGGGTTAAGGTAGTCGGTATTATTGGTGACACGATTGGCAAAGCGGCAATCTTTCTTATCAAACATAGCCCGTTCGGGTGGGCTTACGACTGGCTTGAAAAGCACATCGTCGAGCTGACCGCAGAGGTGGCTAAATGGCTCGTCAATATTATTGTGCCAAATCAGTTGGGCGACAACCCGAGTGGCGGACGCCTGTGGGAGCTTTCGGGTGCAGGCGCCGATTTCCTCGCAAATGACTATGCCCATACTGGCATTGGGGGACAGAGGCTTGATACACAGCAGGCTGCAGCTGTTCAAGACAGGCTTCTCGCAGATAAGCAAGAAGATTTCCAGTCGAAATCGCTGTACGCAAAGATGTTTGACAGTAGCGATACAGCCTCGTTAATATCGCGCGCCGCCGTGGCTATGCCGACAAATATTTCGGCCGGTATGTCGTCGGCAGTCGGCTCCTTGCTGAACAATCCGCTAGGTATCCTTGCCCACGGCTTCGGGACTTTGTTTACCGGCCATTCATCGGCCGCAGACACAGGCAAGGATCCTTACGGCATCACCCAATACGGCATTCCATCCTCGGCCATTGAGGCCATAGGTGATCCCGAGGTATTCTGGGAGAAGAACTGTCAGAACATGGAAGCCTACAACAAAGCGTGGGGCGAAAAAGCAGAGTACAACGACGATACCGGTCAGTACGAAAACACAACGCCTAACCTCTGCATGCTTCTCCAGTCAACCGCAATGGCATCGGGCGGAAAGTTCGATACGGGCCTAATCCCTGACTACCAGCCCGAGACAAGTAGTAGCGAGACGGGCTCGGCTGCCGGCGGCACATTCACGATCGGCACCTACAACATCCTCCACGCCGAAAACCACAAGCCTACCAGTATGGCAGTGGGTGGGTGTGGACAGAACCCAGTGCCCGGCGATCCGCTTTGTGCTAAAACCCGCAGCGCCCGTCAGGTGGAGATAGTAACGGGGCAGGGTGCCGATGTTAACAATCCAGCCTTCGATGTTTTCGGTACACAGGAAACATCGCCAACCCAATACAACATCCTCAAACAGTCGCTCACTAACTATGACGCATTCCCGCAAAACGCCGAACACATGGATAACCGCGACCAGGGTGCGGTGGCCATATGGTGGGATAAAACGAAGTTCAAACTTGCCGATAGTGGCACAGCCCCTGGCATCAGTAACACGGCACACGAGATTAACTATCCGTGGGTCAAGCTCGAGACGCTCGGGGATACCACACACGCCGGCGGGCAGCAATTCTACTTTATGTCCATACACTACTCACAGCATGACTGTAGCGACCAAAATTGTTTGAACGGCACATCACAAGAAACCGACAACGCTAACATGCGCAGGTCTGCCGAACTAACCAGAGAATGGGTGCAGTCAAAAGTTACTGACGACACGCCAGTCTTCGTAGTGGGCGACACAAATGACAATCTCACTCAAGACCTAAGCTACTGCATATTAACCCGCGGTGCACTCATGCAGAACACGTGGGATATGGCTCACAACGTTGCCGCCAACCCCGACAAGCCATGCCCCACCAACCAGAACAACGGCATCGACCAAATATACGCCACGCCAAACAAGGTCAGCGCTTCCAACTGGACGCATATAAAGAATGAGGGCATCTACGCTCGCGCCTCTGATCACACCCCAGTCTACACGACTGTTACAATCGAGAGTGACACCTCTGGCTGGGTATGGCCAGCACAAAAGATTTACCCAGGGCCATGCTGGAACTCGCACTCTACTGGCGAATACCATGCAGGCATGGATATGAACGTACGCCAGCTGGGAGTAAAAGCCAATGCCGCTCATTCTGGAACCGTATATCGAGTAGGATATGACTCGGACGCCGGTAACTACATGACCGTCAAGGTAAACAACCATCTGTACTATAGTTACGAACACCTGCAATCAGTATCGGTGAAGGAAAGGGACGAAGTGCTGGCTGGCCAAGAACTGGGTATCATTGGTAAGACGGGCAATGTTCAGCTCTCCTCAAGTGTTGGGCACCTCCACATGGTGGTTTCAGTTGATGGCGAGCTTGGCGGCTACTCATCATCACCCCAGACAGGCTCCAATACCCGCAATCCACTAAACTACCTACCTAAGAGTGCACCTAACAACTACACATGTACACAATAATGAAACGAATAGTCGCCCTAGCATTAGTCTTTTCTATCCTGCTGCCCTCGGTAGTTGTCGCCGACCCTATGTCCCTCCAAGACCAAAAGAGCCTTAGAACCCCGTACTACAAAACGCTCGGAGCTTCAGGCACCTGTACCCCTGGTGAAGATATCGGTGACGTGGCAGATTTAGGCGACAACGTAAAGACCGCTTTCGTCTTTCTTGCCGAAAATGGCTACAGCGCTCCTCAGGCCGCTGGTTTAGTAGGAAACTTCATGCAAGAATCCGGAAAAGACCTCAATCCTACAGCCCTCAACAGTATTGGGGCTTACGGCATTGCGCAGTGGCTTGGCGGTCGCTTAACTACTATGCGCAGCTGGGTGCGTGCCCAGGGCATGTCGCCCGACTCTTTGGACGGACAGATCAAATTTGTGGTACACGAACTTAGTACAACCGAGGGAGCAGCCAAGGCTGACTTGCTTAAACAACGTGATCCGAATTCTGCTGCGAAGTCCGTCTTTGATAAATACGAACGCGCTGGTGATGACACACTACCAGACCGACAGCAGAATGCTCGCACCGTTTACGCTCAGTACGCCAGTTTGGCTGGTGACGATGGCAGTGCCACCGAGACTCCCAGCGGCTCGAGTCCATGTAGCGGTAATCAAAGCCCTGATTGCCTGAGCGCAAGTGGAACCGCTAAGATACTGTGCGAGGCAAAAAAATACGAAGGCATCTTTTATCGCTGGGGTGGGGGACACCAGGGTTATGACGCTTTCATCGCTGGCTGTCCAGACCCTTCAAGCCCACCAAACAACCAATCGAGCGGCGCTGCGGCTGACCCAACGAATGGCGGCGTGAGTGGCAACCCAAGTCCGTGTGCCACTGACTGTAGTGGTTTGGTAAGCATCGCGCTGGACACCGCGTTTAATAAGAAGTTTATGTGGACGGTTAGTTCACTCCAATCAGATGGCGGCAACTGGAAGAGCATTAGCAAGTCCGAGATTCAGCCGGGCGATGTTTTGACTAAGGGTAGCTATCACGTTGAGATCGTTGACCACTACGGCGGGAACGGAGGCGTCACTACCTTCGGATCGCATGAAACCGGTACTAAAACGGGCTACGTAACTACTAATTTGGGTGACTGGAGCGGTGCTTACCGCTACATTGGACCACAGGAGTAAGCGCATGAAAAAATCTCAAATCATCCTCATTAGCATAGTTCTCGTATTGGTCGCGGCGGGCAGTGGGGCATACTGGTGGTTTGCAAGCCAAGTTGGCACTGTGGGCGTTAATGTCAGTTCAAGCCCCAAGGACCTTTCGATTCGCTTTAACGGAGAACGAGTGGCCACAACAAGCAAGTCTGGTACGCTGCGCACATACCGCCTGCACAAAGATGATTACTTACTAAAGGTAACTGCGGCCGGCTATAAAGATTTTTCAATTCGTATTCCGGTCGAGACTGGTGACAACTATAGGGTGGCCGTTAATCTAGAGCTGCTTCATGACTCCACAATTACCTCTCCTTCTCAGGTGGAGGGACTCGGATCTGGAGTGAACATCTCTAATATTACTTACTACCAGGGGCAAACTTGGGCGGTCATTACTTTAAGTCTCAATAATAGCGACCCGGCTTATGCTGCCATACAGTACGATCCTTCGACTGCAGTTTGGCACATGCGCGCAGGCCCCGGCACCTACTTTAGTCCGGCACGCATTGCAGACCTACCTCAGGACGTTGCAACAGATCTAATGGGAAGGGGACTATAACATGCGAAATCGCAATCTACTTCGTGCAGCAGGCGCACTCATACTATTTATTCTGCTGGTCGCCGGCGTGACACTCGTACTCACTCGCCCGAAGTCTGTTGATATTGCCAACGTAGAGCCGGTTGATGACACGCTAGCTAACAGCGTAATGTACGATTCATCATCACTGCTTACGGTAACCGGTGGCGACTTGGTGGTGTATAACTTTCGTGATGGTAGCCGGCAAACAATCACGACAGAAGCCGGTATAGAATCTCCAGATTCGCTCGCTCTATCATCCGACAAGCAATACATCATCTTCCATACCAATTTCGTACAGCAAGATACGCAATTGGGCTCCATTTTGCAAAGCAAGCAGGCCAGTTTGGGGGGTGATTACTGGTGGGTATATAACGTTAAAAATAAACAGTTCTGGTACCTCCCCGAGGGTACAATTCAGGCAAGGTTCTATAACGGTACGGTAAGGGCTCTAATCGCAAACCCAACAGGAGAACAACTGGCCACATTCAGTCTTTCAGGGGAAGTTAGCGACGAAGCACCGGTGGCAAAAATAAGCGACTTCTTCCCAGTTAGTGACGGCTACCTCCTCCAGACGACTGACGGTGAACTATTCCATACGCAGGAGGGCGTACTAAGCAAGAAGGTGGCCGATTCCACCGCCCTTGTTGGGGGTACAGACCAACAACTTATCATCACCCAAGCAGACGGCAAGGGCCAAAAACTCGCCATCATTAATCTTAGCGACTATTCGGTTAAAACAATCGCCGAAAAGACTAGTGGCAAGCAGGCCTGGCTAAACAGCGGGGTGTTGGTATATGGCCAGCTACATGACAGCACATCGGAACTACACACCTACGATATAACTACCGCTAAGGACTTCGCATGGGCGGTTAAAAATAACGGGGAGCGCCTAGAAGACCTAACACCCGTAAGTGCTTACAGCAGCTCGACTGCGCTTGTGTTTGATGGCAACGACAAATATTGGCTAGTTAGCAACCAGCATCTCAATACGAGCTTACTCCAGTCGGCCGACTAGCTTCCGAGCGGAATTACATTACACGACTCGGTGAAGTTTTGCACTACGATATCTGCGTCGGTAGTAGTGATAAATGTCTGATACTTTTCGATATAGCTTGTTAGCAGTTTGCGCCGTGACCCATCAAGCTCACTAAACACATCGTCTAGCAGGATTATTGGAGAGTGGCCGCTAGCTTGCTCTAGAATCTGCAGTTCCATAATCTTTAGGGCTAGCACTGCAGTGCGGATTTCACCGCGTGATGCGGTTTCGGTTGCTTCGCGACCATTGTACGTAATAGTGAAGTCTTCGCGGTGCGGACCACTGCCAGTAAAGCCCCGCGCAAAATCCAGGTCTTGGCTGGACTCAAGCTTCTTTAATAGTTGAGACTCGTACTGTAGTGGTTCAAAGCGCGCATCATAGGCTATCAATACCTCGGTGGGAGAGTGCGAGAGATCATGGTACAGATCGGCCAGTCGTTCATTCAACGTAATAACTAGTTCGGATCGGGCGCGCACAATTTTTCCAGCCAGTTCGCCCAGTCGCAAGTTCCACGGAAAAAGCTGCCCAGCTGCGCCGGGGCCACGTTTTAAAAGCGCATTGCGTTGGCGGAGCGTGCGTACGTAC
>OUMM01000005.1_pt1 | contig 15253 bp, 15 predicted proteins | sample 1691001 | NCBI WGS metagenome assembly OUMM01 (sample SAMEA3914864, study PRJEB12502) | metagenome | biome: forest; material: soil | place: USA | collected 2012-03-12 | depth 0.3 m
GGCGTTTTCGGCAATAACAATAATTAGCAGCTCTAAAAGATAGACTGCACCGCCGACAATCAGATAACGCGCACCGGGACGCTGCAAAAGAGCTGTAATATTTTTCATTTTCTTATCATAGCAGTTGCGGGCATACTGCTGTACATATGAGTCCTGAGACTAATACTGATCCTATTGCACCGGCTCCCAACAATACTCGCACCAAGCTTTTTGTGGCTCTGGCTGCGGGGGTTCTTATTATTATTTTCGCTATCATCGGTTTTTTGCTTTTGACTGGTGACCCCAATAGCCCAACCGGCGCATCGCGTACGCCCACGTTTAAAAATTGGCTAAAGCCAGCGAGCGAAATCAAAGTCGGAGCGCATCGCTACAGCAGCCCTTGTCAGGTTCTACCGAAACAAACAGTTGAGTCAGCATTTGGCAAGCTATCCGACAAAACGGTGATACAAGAAAAGTACTTGGACCAAACCGTAAAAGAATCAGACCAGCCCCTCATGCTTAGTTGCGTATACAATCATGGCCTTGGAACTGGCCAGGACGTAAGTTTAGAGACGGAACAATATACGGACGCCACCGAGGTTAAAAATGTAAGCTTCTCACTTGGCAGTTTTGACAACGAAGAGGTTGAGGCAAACATTGCAGCCTTTAAAAAAGCGTCCGATGCCAGCAATAATCAAGCAACAAAAGACTTCGTGACCAAGCTGGAGCGGTCTTACGCTACGTTTAAGCAGTACCGCGACGAGCACGACGACGCCAAGCTCGCATCCGTCGACGTGAATTCCCTTGTACTTCCCGTGAGCGGATCGATTACCGGTGCCTTGAACGACTTTGTGTTTGTGGGCGCCTACAATAATGTGACATATGTGCTCGGGCACACCCCCAGTAGTAATAAGGGTGACCTTTCTAAGTACAGCGACGCTGAGCTTGTAAGCGAACTGGCGGCCATGAAGAAAGCTACGGAAGCAGTCGCCACTAATCTGGGCAATGAATCATTAGATCAATCCCCTGCGCCGACTATTTTAGGCACCACCGACAAGTACGGCTCAACAACTATCCTGGAGCCGTGCGCTATTCTGTCGCCCGACACATTCAGCCAGATCACCGGCAAGCAGCAAAGCAAGCCAGTCGACCGTACTACGGCCAGCATCAACTTCACAACCAAGCGCACCACCCAACAAGATAAGCAGCTTATTCTACCCAGCAATAAGTGCAGCCGCCAGGCCAGCGTTGCAGTAGGGTCAATAGGCAGTGACGATACCTATGCCACCCTTGATGTACGTTATGGCAGCTCCACCAAACAAGCCGAGCAATGGCTACACGACAACTTTAAGATGGAAGCAGGTGATATTACCCTGCAAACCAATGCCGACTGGGCAGTCTCATTCGTTAACCCTGTTAACTCCGGCGACGCCCGTATCATTGCGTTTCGTGTAGGCGCCAACATTGGAATCATTGACATCTACACCCGGCCCGACAGTGGCGATGAGGTTGAGGCCACCCAAGATCAATATGTCCAGGCCATCAACATCCTCACGCCGCGCATCAAACAAGCCATTGCTGACGCCGAAAAATAAAGTCACTATTAGAGACTTGTCAAAAACCCATCTGTTATCTATACTATCTACTGCTCATTATGCGGGTCTAGCTCAGTTGTTTAGAGCGCATCCTTGCCAAGGATGAGGCCACGGGTTAGAGTCCCGTGACCCGCACCAATTTAGTCCAGTTATAAAATACGCCCTAGGGCGTATTTTTTGATATGATGCTCAGATGAAAGCATTTATCTTTGACCCGCTTTGGGATGACCTCATCACTGATGACCTGCTAGCAAAAATCGAAAATAGTGGCTTAGAGATTACGGTTAAAAAAGAAATTGCACCGTTAAGCGAATGTAAGGAACTTTTTGAGGGGGATGAAGAACGCTTGCTATGTTTGAACCCCGATTATGTTAGTTGGAAATTGCCAAGCAACGACTATAAGGATATCCCTAACCTCAAAGCTATTCTAATCGCCTCTACCGGTTTTGAGTGGGTAGAGCAAGATGTTGCCAACGAGCGAAACATCCCAATCTGCCAAATCATCAATTTCTCAACGCAAGCAGTTGCCGAGTGGGCGGTTATGATGATGTTTAGTCTTGCGCGACAAACACCTCGACTCATTAAAGACAATTACCCCCTAGATTTTGATAAGGACTTTATGAAGTATCGGGGTGTGCAGCTCAAAGGTAAAACGGCCGGCATTATTGGCTTAGGACACATTGGGAGTGCGATAGCCGAAGCCTGTAAGGGTCTCGGCATGAATGTAGTGTATTGGTCTCGGCGTTCAACCAATGACGCCTACAATAAAGTTTCGCTTGAAAAACTTATGTCTAGCGCTGATGTTGTCTTTCCGACTGCCGCAAAGAACCCTAAGACCCTCGCTTTAATATCTGACGACCATATCAAATCAATGAAAAAGACAGCAATTCTTGTGGACATAGCACACGGCCTCTTTGACCAGGAAAAGGTATTAGCAATGGTTGCTAGTGGCGATCTGTTTGGCTACGGATTTGAGGGCGAACCAAATGAGTTTACCAAGTTTGAAGGCAATGTATGGGCAGCGCCCTCGTATGCCTGGACGACTTATGAGAGCATGCATAACTCCGTTGTTCTATGGACCGACAATATGGTAAGCGCTACAAAGAATGAGTTCCCGACTAGAGTAAACAAGTGAGTAGCTACAAGGCACTGGACGATTTTGCCCGTTGAAGGAGCTTTACTTATTTTGTAATGCCTAAACTTTAGCGATACGTTCGTAGCCGGTTCGGAGCACAAGTAACAACAACCCGCTGATCAGCAGATAACTTAATGATTTCGCCGTCAAGCTGCATGGGTATGGGTGCCACCGTCGTAAACTCAAACCGTTTTAGTGATTGGGGAGGTTCTGGTTTGCCAACAGCCGATTTAAGTAAGTGCGCTATTAGCCGAATCTTGCGTTTATGCGGCCAGCGCAAAGCTTCGAACTGTCCGTCACGTGGGCTGCTGTCTTCGTCGAGCGTTAAGTATTTGGCCATCACACCAATGTTTGCCAGTATGAGGCTGTCGAATGTTGCCTGCTTGCCATTTTCTATGACGGTGAAGGGCCTGAATTTCCAAAAAGTTTTTATTGCCAGCCAGGCTTCTTTTAGTGCCGATAGTTTGTGCTTATTCAATTCCACCGCGACCAGGGGCGTCAGGCCAAGGCCGACATATGAGTGTGCGTAGCGGATTTCCTTGGCCTCTACTTGTAGTAAATCTAACTCGATTAATCCATCGGCGGCGATAGCCTCAATGAGCGGGCGCTTGGCAATAAAGGTGTGGTGATCATTGGCGTTACCGCCAGGCAGCACGGCACAAATGGGCGGAGTCGCCCCTTCGTTTACGGCCTGCATAACGCCGTTCACCATCTCGTTGTAACCACCGTCTCCACTCACCGAAACTAATAATAAGTTTGTGTGCTTTTTTGTTAGCTCATACCCCAACTCTTCGCCATGGCCTGCATGCATCGTCTCTTGCAGCTTTACATCTGCTTTGGGGCGCAACTTACGTAAGTCCTGGCAGAATTTTTCGGCTATTGCTTGGCTGTCGCCCGTGCTGTTCGGATTAAAAATTATAATGGCTTGGGAAAAATCGGGCATACCTAATACTAGCAGTGTACGGTGGCACTAATAAAGCATGGCTTGGCATTTACGCCGCCGGCGCACCGACCAAAGACATTGAATTATTTAGGTTTTTGTTGTAAAATATTTTGGTCCTAATCGATACAACACCCCTGGAGGGGATCGTGGCAACATTAGCACCGCGAATCGACTTCGCTCGCCTGAGCGACGAAGGGATCGCCAATTACGGCTTGGAGGCCGCGCAGGACGCGTTCCTTCGGGACGTAGCGGAAGGTTTGACCAACGGCGACAGCCTGGCCCTCGTGGTCGGAGCCGTCGACGACGACGAGTGGGTGGAGCTGGGCAACCGGCTGTTCGGGCCTGCTGGCCTGGAGTTCGTGGCGAACATCGATCCCGATGAGGGCAAGCTGGCAACAGCGCTGCGCTACGAGATGGACTCGATCGAGGCCAACCAGCTGCGTGGCGACAGCATCCCCGAGGGACCCCAGCGGTACACCGGCGCCGTCTTCCACGTCGCTCGCGCGCACACCGCCGAGAACGGCTGGATGACTCGCATCTTCGCCGGCGCCGCCTCGGGCGTACAGGGTCACGTCGACATGGCCACCACCTACACCGCGCTCACCCGCATGGGAGCCCTCTGGGCCCTCAAGATGCAAACGCTGCACGGTAAGCCCTAGCCACCACTCGACAACCCGCCAGTGTGGCCCTTCCATCCCAGCGAGGGAGGGCCACACTGCTAACTACACGAATCTATTACGCTTCTACATTAAAAACAGCACCGCCAATCGACGGTGCTGTTTGTTAGCAGGAACGCTTAGTTCCAGCCGAATGCCTGACTCAAAATCCAGAGCGTAAACGCAATGGAGATGAAGAACAGGCCAAGACCAACTGGGCTGCCCCAGCTAAACCAAGAACCCCAGGCGCGCCAGTGCTTGAGGCTGTCCTGGTGGTACTGGATTTCCTGTTGGTAGTCTTGGAGACTTTTGCCTTTGTGTTGCATAAAGGTGTCCCTTTTGTTAATTGATGAGGGCCCGTCGTCGCCCTAAGTTCGACGATGCTCATGAGCGGCGCGAGCCTACTCATTCATCTGTAGTGGTTTTGTACGTCCGTCCATGTTGTTCGCCGAATGAGCAGCGCATGGTTGCAGTGGGACGACCACGTTACCTGCATTTAACCATGGAACAGCAATTGCAACAAGTCGTGCCCTATATCACTGGAGTTCTGCCTCTAATCGGTTATGCTTATAGCAGATATGCCGCCAGTTGCCGAAGCCTTTCGATTACCCACCGTTGACCCCGCGATCCAGATTCAGGAAGCGCTCGGAGTTGACGAGCAAGCCGCCCAAGATTACATGCAGGTGGTTATTGCCTGCCCGGGCAGCGAAGCCACAGAGCGACAGACAACGCTTGGCGAATTCATGGGCTCAGCACACGGACAATTTATTGGCGGCCGAATACTTGAAGCCGCCAAAATTGCGCACCAAGAAGGTGCCGAGTCTGAAGACGCCCTACGTCGAGCTCTGGGCCCAGCGGCCATAGCTGACCAAAATACCGGGCTACTGCAGCGAGAAAGGCCTGCTGCAGTCGAGGCCGATACCGGGCCAATCGACGCAGAAGAACCAAGCAAAGTAGACCCTGAGCCGACGGGGAGCGCAAGCGTAAAGCTAAGGCCCGCCATGCTAGCGGCAAACGCAGCATGGCAATACGAAATTGAAGAGATCAGCAATGCCCTAGTCAGCCAGGATTCCGAGACATCGCTAGCACCGCCCCAACTCCCTGAATCAGCCCAACCGCGCCCCACTACAATCGAAGTCAGTGCTCCATTAGTCGTCGCATCGGCCGAAGCATCCGTGTTAACTAAACATAATCTACCGCCCTTCATAAGTGCCCATGCGGGTGAACTTCGCCTAGAGCACCTCACTCCACTACCCATTGAGCTGCCGCTCGTTACCCTTGCTACCCTCAGCCAGCCCGAAGCAGCTTCACAAAACGTCGTCGATGAGCCAGTATCTGCCTTTCCCCCAACATTGCTTGAAGAACCAAAAACCACGGAAACACTCGTGCAGGCTGAGCTCGACCCCTACCAACCGGCGATCACGTTAGAGAAACTACAGGCCATACAACCAACACCCAATGCCCCGACGTGGGAAGTCCTACAAACAGAGGCACAAGAAGCATTGCCCCTAGAGCAAACCTTTGTCACGCTAGCCGAATGCCTGACGGTCGCACCCGAAATAGTGCCTGAAGTCGTCCCAGAGCTACTGGCAGAAATAATACTGCTCATCCCTGAGCACCGTAATGAATTAACAGGCGAACCAGAGCTCACTCCAGATATTACCGCTCCCCTTATAGAGCTGCTGGAATTACTCGGCTACGAAGAACCCGAAAACACATTCATGCAATTCATAGAATCATACGGCCTGGAATCACTGCTACAAATTATCAGCGAACTTCACGCCATACAATCTCGAACGCATGAAGATGTATGGCATGAGTTTTTACTCACTTCACTCCAATCTACGGACGACGTAGATAACAAACATGTCTGGCAACGTATTGGCCGCGCCCTCCTTGGTGCTCTAGAAAATCGTGGACGGTCCATAACGTATCAGCTTGCTGCCTAATTTTTCGTACGACGATTTCAATAAGATATCCAACAGAATCGTAACTGAAACCAGTGCTAGAATCCTTGAGTTTGGAATGGAGGTTTAGCATGGGTGTATTTGAGACGTTAGGCCGGCCGCCTGCCGAGGTGAACCGGCTAGCCATTGGCATTGGTCATTATCTGGGTGCCCGCTTAAGCACAGATTACTGGGGGCACCAACAGGCCATCTCCAATGCCAGAGTGTCGGCCGAACCAAAAGAGGTACCACAAAAAATTGAGGAAACTATGATCATGCTCTCACTGCTCAGCACCCGTCCCATGGATTCAGAGAAAAAAGAAACCGAGCGGGATGAGCTACAGCACGAACTAGTTGAGGCCATCCAAGAACAGGACGGCAAATACTCTACCGATTACGAGCCGTACGCGCATGTTGCCCAAGAGGCCATCCGCCAAGTGGCCGAAACTGACCCCGAAGCATTAGGTATTAGCTCAATTCACGTCCCAGAGCCGCGCCGTAACATTTAACAAATGTTGTGCAAGGTCGCGCCGCCACGATATAGTTAGTACTACATGAAGAAAAACTTAAGCTACCTTCTGACGGCTGCGCTCGGAGTTCTTATTATCGCCGGCGTTATTTTCTTTATTACTACAAATAATAAGACGACTGCCGACACACTTTCATTTGAAACAGTGAATGCCTGCAATAAACTCACGTTAGATGAGGCAAGGACAATGCTTGGCAGCTCGGCAATGAAGATTAGCAAACCAGCCACTGTACGCGACGATATCCAAACTAGTTCCTGTACCTACAGTACCGACCTAACCATTGCCACAGTAACCGTACGCTCGCCCCTCCACAGCACTGGCCTAAAATCCATTGAAAATAGCTTCCATGGGCGCATGCATCACTACCAGATGATCAGCGGATACGGCCACCACGCATATTTTGACGATGGTACCGGCGAGCTCAATGTACATGACGACGGCAGCTGGTATACCATCAGCTTGCGAGCCACTCAACAACCCGGTAGCAATAACCCCCTACTCGAAGACAAGGCTGTCGCCGACAAAGTCTTTAACTAACACTTCACCGTACCGCTGTTTTACGCTATAATACTGCGGTTACCGCGTGGCTCTTTAGCTCAGTTGGTAGAGCAGAGGCCTGAAGAGCCTTGTGTCCCCAGTTCGAGTCTGGGAGGAGCCACCAAGAAAAATACCCCAAGCCAAAAGCTGGGGTATTTTTCTTGGCCGGCGACGACCTGTTCGGCGGAATGAAGCCACTAGGGAGGATAGTCACCCCAGTCATTATTGCTACTATTTACAAACTATGGTATAATTAGTAATAATAGCCCCCAAGGGCCAAACTTTATTTTTGCATCGTAATGTCAAACTCTACTATTCACCCGTCAGCCCACATCGCACCGACTGCTGTATACAATCCCGAGACCGTAAAGATCGGCGAGGGTGCGCGTGTGCACACGGGCGCTTTTCTACACGACAATGTTTTCTTGGACCGAAATGTAGAAATCGGTGAACGCACAGAAATAGGTAGCAACTGTTCAATACGTCGCGGCAGCGTAATTGGTCACGATGTGCTTATGGGGCCTGGCGTGATAATGGCGCCAGAAGCTTTGATTATGGAAAACGCACAAATCTGCATTAATGCAGTTGTGAAGCACTCCAGTAACGCCCGCCAATTTTTAAATGGCGTGAGCATTGGCCCGAATGTATTGCTACACGACGAAGTTGAGCTTGGCTTTAGCGCAATCGTGCCATCCCAGCGCACTATTGCGCACCTTGGCCACCTGGGCAGTAAGAACCGAGTGGTTACTATTTACGGCAGTGACGATGGCCCGCGCTACAGCATTGGGTGCCAAATAGGCATCGATTTTTCGACGGTAAAAGAACGTGTTGCTAATGGTACGGCCACCCAGATAGGGAGCGCCAATACGTACACACCATTCTTGGGTGCCTTTGCCGAAATTGGCAGCGCCGTCCAAGCAGCCTACGAAAAAGAAACCTGGCTCGTCGAAGAGATCAAAGCAACACGCGCAGAATTAGGCATGAGCATATATGTCGACGATCCGATTGATTAAGCTAACGCTTTTCGAAACGATCTTTATCACGAGTTTGTAGCTTATTAATCGCCCGCTTCATGGGCTCATCAAGCACGATATTCTCACTGTTTGCAAGCGCCAAAACTGTATACAGTATATCCGCCAGCTCGTCTGCTAGGTCTTCATGCACTTCATCTGGCTTTTTAGGTTTGTCGCCGTACTTGGCGTTGAGGATTCGCGCAACTTCCCCAACCTCTTCACTTAATCGTGCCAGTTGGCTCAGCGGGTGCCAGTAGGGCTTGGCGTATTGCTGTACGCCGTCGTCAATTTGCTGTTGGTAGTTTTGCAGACTCAAGACTTCAATTCCTTGGCCATGAACTGCTTAATACTTTGGATGGTATCGGTAAACTGGCTTGGGAAGATGATGGTGCTGTTCTTTTCCTGGGCGATATCGGTCAGTACCTGGAGGTTGCGCAGCTGCAACGCAATTGGGTGCGCCGCAATAATGTCGGCAGCCTCACCAAGCTTGGCGGCACTCAGCTGCTCACCTTCAGCGGCAATGACTTTGGCGCGCTTTTCGCGCTCGGCCTCGGCTTGCTTGGCCATGGCGCGCTGCATAGTTGTCGGCAACTGGATGTCCTTTAGCTCCACAGTATTCACATCGATGCCCCATTTTGTGGCGTTCGCCTCCAGAATGGATTTAATCTTTTCGTTAATGGCGGTGGTTTGGCCGAGCACTTCGTCGAGCGAGCTTTGGCCCACCACGTTACGAATGGTGGTTTGGGCAATTTGGTAGGTAGCGCCTATAACGTTTTCGATTTCGACGATGGAGCGGGTCGGATCGATTACCCGGTAGTACGCCACGGCAGCCACGTCGATTGATACGTTATCGCTGGTAATAACTTTTTGGGAATCCACCGGCAACGTCACAATGCGCATGCTGACTTTACGCATGACATCGACGATTGGAATAATCACGCGCAGGCCCGGCTCTTTAACATTCGGGCGAACCTTGCCAAGGCGAAACACAACACCACGCTCATACTGGTTTACGATCCTCAGACCAAAAATGATAACAATCGCCACAATAACCACAAGCACCCAGAACAGCACAACCATATCGTTTCCCTCCTTTACAGCTACTCTTATTGTAGGCCTGCTGTTTACTGCTGACAAGGGGTGGAATACGTGATATACTCGTGTAGCTCAAGGGGACATAGCTCAGCTGATTAGAGCGCAGCGCTGGCAGCGCTGAGGTCCGGGGTTTGAATCCCCGTGTCTCCACCAGTAAGTAAGTTAACTGACATACTAGTCTTAGTTGCAAAAGAACTGCCATGATTGTTTGGCAGTTCTTTTGTTTTGGTGCTCAGCTAGAAGAATCTTTCACCCGACCGGCCGGATATCTTCCGGGCGACTCGTCATATCCGAGGCCACGAGTTCGTTATTGAACCCCACTAGACATCGTTCAATATGGGCTGCATAAACGTTCAGCTTTACTTCGAGTGGACCTAGGCCCTGCTGGTGGAATTCCCTTGTTAGCCCATACCATTCGGCGAGCACATCAAGATCTCCTGCTTTATCCAGATGGTGAGCGGCCACCGCGTTCCGAACTAGTGCAACGCTATCCTGGTCAACCGGCGCGCTACGCACTTTCTTCAAGAATTCTCTAAGTGCGTTCTTAATCTTGCCTGCATCATAGTTGGAGGAGGTCTCCTGCGCGAGAGCCTTTATTAGCCGCCCCGTAAGTTTCGGTAACACGTCCACAGCTTCGTATGCGACGAGCCCAAGATACTTGTCGATAGGTGTGTATCGTTCCTCGACGCCCGATACGGCTACAATTGCAGCGAAAAGAGACCGGATCTCGAAGCTTGTTTGAACTACGTAATACTGCAGCCGCCAATACAAAGTTTGCGCTTCGCCTGGCGTACCCGTATGAGCACTAATAGCAAGACGATCAAGGACTTCTGCCATCTCCGCGAGTGAATCTGGGTCTGCGCCTAGCGCGTGTATGAATTCGTTGGCATTCATACCATGTTCAGTTAAGCTGCCGACTCGTGTGCAGTATCGTCGACGCCTGCCTTCAGCTTGCGGCTAATTTTCAGGACGGGCTCGATACCAAGTTCTCGCGACTTTCGCGCCCACGTTTCAATCTTCTGCTTGAGAATAATTGAACCCGTCGCAGATATGTCGTCTAGGCGCGCCTGGGCGCGGTAGCCCAACCACAGGCAGTACGAATCAAATTCGGGAATTTGCTTAACTCCGGCTCGATTTCGTAGCAGCTCAAGAATCGTTAGCGCCTGGTCACACACGTATCCAAGTTTCTGGGGGGTCCCAAACTTCACGGCATAGACGGTCTTATCCTTCTTCAAATCCCAGGCTTCAATGGGCGTACTCGCTCTTGTTCGGAATATGGAAAAGTTTTTGTCTGCCGACTCGTAGCCCGCGTCAGCAACCGCCTGGGAGCTATTGAACTCTGGCTCGGGTAATGTGATGTCCCTGAATTCAGCTTCAACCTCTTCAACACGAATGCCACTCAGGTACTCATCTAAGAAATTCAGGTAATCCTGGTTGAACCGCATCCACTTGCCACCAGTTAGCAACACGCGCTCATCGTCAGCAATAAAGTCCACTGCCTCCTTAAGGGACTTGCTGTATGGACTCTGTCCCTCCTGCTGATGGACAATCTTAATGCCAAGAACGTCCTCCCTGGCTACCCCTTGTGTGCCTATATACTGCTTAAGATCCTTCATAGTCAGGTCTTCGAGTTCAACTTCGTCGTACTTCGGGCACCTAATTTTGAAGGTGCCGTCGTTGGAAAATATGAAGTCAACGCCATAGAGATCGAACGTATTGTGAGTAAAGTCTGTCGTGCCTACGGGACCCATTAGCTCATCTACAAGAAGCTGGTCGTATTTGTCGATTTCTTCGCGATCGGTGACGATTGTTGTTCGTGGTATCGGAAATCGCGCCTCCTCGGCTAGGGTTAAGTCGAGCTTAGATAGGAACTCACCAATGCCAGAGGGCAAAAGATCAACCGATAGGAGTGCCGAAGTGCCAAATTTTCCCGACTTACCGAAAACCTCTTTCTTGCCTGGAATGATCGAAGCCTGCAGATAGTCGAGCGATTCTCCGCTCTCTACATCGAGACGGGTGTTTGAGGCAAAACTTTTTATGTCCTTCTTCCTCGTCCCCTGGAATCTTCGAGAAGCAGTCTGCTTAATATCGCGTTCGTTCGCTATTCGCTTAGCTAGCTCGATTCCAAAGTCGTAGTCACAGTATGTACGCAGATAGAAGTGCGTTTTGCCATAGCTCAAAACATAACAACGGTCTTCTTTCTGCAAAACAAAGGCAGCAAAGTAGTTTTTGTTCGTTGGTAGCTCGGACTCTCCAAAATACGTTCGAAATGTTTCCGCCCAAGGTATTTTGCTCTCTCCGGGATTCGACGAGTAGTAGAAGTGGCCATGCCACCCGTCCTGATCGACAGTCTTGAGTACATCCATACGACTCAGTGCGAGTTTTGATTTGAGATTGCTTACTTCGGACGATGGTACGCAAAATACGTTAAGCTTCATACTGAATAGACTCCCCTTGGTAACGCCAACTATATGCCTGTTTCATTAAAAAATCATTAACTATTGGCTGTTTCCTCTGTTGGAAAAATTTGGGCATGAAGAAGGCGGCCGGCAGACAGAGGTTTCTTACGCTGGATGCGTAAGGCTCATGTCTGCGCGACCGCCGGTTGTCCTTCAGGTCAGTAATGCTTACGGCAAGATGACTTGGTCACCCCACCAGTTGCCCGGGCCGGAGTCCCACTTCATCTGCGGTGCAGCGAAGCCAGTGGCACTCCCTCCGAACGACCAGATCTTGAGCAAACCTCCTGTGTACTTGTAGAAAGCGGCGATGTCAGACTTGCCGTCGTTGTCGAAGTCGCCTGCCAGTGGCATGATCTGGCTCCACCACCAGCTGTTCGGGCCGGAGTCCCACTTCATCTGTGGTGCAGCCAACGATCCGTTTCCGCTGCCGGCAAACAGCCACAACTTGGTGGTGCCTCCTGCGTAGCCGTAGAGGGCTGCTACGTCCTGGTTGCCGTCGCCGTTGAAGTCGCCAGCCAGTGGCTTGCTGCTATCCCAGCGCCAGTTGCCCGACCCGGAATCCCACTTGAGCGCGGGGGCGTTGATACCCGTAACCGTGCCGGTGAACAGCCAGAGCTTGGTGGTGCCCCCGCCGTAGTCGTAGAAGGCGGCGATGTCAGACTTGCCGTCGTTGTCGAAGTCCCCGACGACCGGGTCAATCGCCTGCCATCCCCAGCTGTTCGGGCCGGAGTCCCACTTCATCTGTGGTGCAGCGAAGCCAGTGGCCATGCCGTAGAACAACCAGATCGCGCTCCGACCTCCGGTGTAGTCGTAGAAGACTGCGATATCGTCGAGACCGTCGCCGTTGAAGTCACCAGGCATCTGCTTGATCCGCTCCCACCACCAGTTGTTGGGGCCGGAGTCCCACGTAAGCACGGGTGCATTGATGCCCGAAGCCGTGCCAGTGAACAACCAGAGCTTGGTAGTACCTCCTGCGTAGCCGTAGAGGGTGGCGATGTCGTCGAGACCGTCGCCGTTGAAGTCACCGACGATCGGCTTGATTTGACTACCCCACCAATTTCCCGGCCCAGAGTCCCATATCACGACGGGTGCAGCGAACGAGCCGTCGCCGTTGCCGGCAAACAGCCAGATCTTCAGTGAACCAGCGGTGTAGTCATAGAAGACCGCCACGTCCTGGTTGCCGTCGCCGTTGAAGTCACCAGAGATCCGCGAGGAGCCAACCGGTGCTCCACGGTTTGCAACAGTGCCAGGAACTGCAGGAAGGATGTCCGAGCTGTCAGCGACACCATCTCCATCGCCATCAGACGGAGATGGAGATGGGGGAGTCATGTTGACACCGAAGTCCACGTACTTCGTGAAGCCACGGCTGGCTGGATTACCAGTCCAATAACGGCCAGTCCCTCCCCAGTCATAGTTGTACTCGGAGACGGTGATAGTGCCGTCGGCGTTCACCGACTCCACGAATGCCACATGGCCGGGATTGCCGGGCTTCACGGCCGCGGTTCCCGCCTTGGGCGTTGTAGACCAGGTCAAGCCGTTCTGACTTGCGTTGTCGGCCCATGCACCGCCCCAGTGCAGCCCCCGCGTCTTGGCATCGGGCACACCGAGACTCTGCAGCTTCCACGCCACATAGTCTGTGCAGTTCTTGTAGTAGTACCCTCTGCTTGAGATGGGATTACCACTTACGCACCAGTCGCTACCACAGGCAGCAGCATTGGCGTTGGGATAGCCGAGCGTATCGGCCTGAGCTGGCGGTGCAGTCACGGCGACCACTACCAGCGGCGCGCAGATCATGGCGAGAACCGCCAGTACTCGTCGCACCAAACCTGGCTTGGAACCATTCGCGTTTCGCACGCGAATCACCTACCTATTCTGTCAATTGTTAAGGCGGAAGTGTTTCCTGTCTTTTTCTGAAGGACTTCTTTTTATAACATTAATTGACAGATTAGAGAAACAATTTCATTAAATAGGCACCGAAACATGAGAATTGACCTTGCGGGGGGCAACAATGCCCCGCCGTAAAAAACATAAGACTTTAAAATCAGCCACAACACCGCGTTTCTTGAACTATCGAGTCATGCTTCAAACTGTATAAGCTTGCAATCGCTCGACGATACCTTACTATTATTCCTATAATGCAATTCAGTAACCCCCGGTACCATGAGCTCTCTAAGGAGCAGATAATTGAGCAACAGGAACAACTAGCTGAACTAAGGGATCAGCACTACCGTGAGTTGGTGGAGTCTGGTGCGGCACGTCGCATCATCGATTCGCCCGCGATTACCAATTTTGATCGCCCCAAAACTACTCTTACCGAAGGGACTATGCTCTACCCCTTCCGACATCCTCAGTGGAACCTTTCCTTAATGCAAGGCGATCCTATCTACATGGATGCTGGCATTCGACGACCGGTGAGCGTGATGCACGACCCGTTACTGCGTATCCTAGGTGACCAAAACACTGAGAATTATGTTCTTTACATGGGAAGATGTGAGCCGATCCTGAATGGTTATAGTATGTGTGGGTATGCGGCGGGTCTTATATTTGACATGCCGAGTGCCATTGCTCTCAATCAAGAGCCCTATGTCAGCTTTGCAGGCATCGAAAAAACTGACCTCCAACTGATTGAACGTCAAATCTCTGAAATCAGCGCATTTGCAATCGAAAAGAGTCTAGATATCATCGATCCTCTCACCGTGAGCGAGGGCTATGGACAGATAGTCCGTTACGATGACGATGACTACCCTGAATTTAGCCAATCATCCTAGCTCACCTGCCAAGAGTTCGAACGTACTGCTTTTAGTTGTCAGCTTCGCTCCGATTTCCTCCAGCTAAAGGGATGACATACCCGCCGGTATGCTCATGCGCGTGCATCAACTGCGTTACGGCTAGGCCGCTGAGGTAAGTAAAACCGTGGCCCAGGCCAGCCGAACGGTGTGATGGGCGCGCGTATGCCGGGCACGTTTCATCATATAAAGCGTCGGGTGAAGGAAGCGTGCGCATTTCGTGCCGTATAAGCGATTCATGGGTGGTCAGCTGATCCCAACTTCGGCTGGAGGCAGCTTCAAAATCAATACCTTCTGCCATCTGGCCCCACACAAACGCGGCGCGCGCAGCCGCCGTTACCTTTAGTAGCTGTTGTGATGCCCGCATCTGGGTTCTGATTTGGGGCGCCATTTGCCAGGCCTCTTGATACAAATGAAAATCGTGCCATTTCTTGGGTATTTCAAAACCGGTAATGGCGAGTAGACGCGTTCGCGGATTATCCGAAGGGTCACCCAGTCCATTCGCACGCTGGTAGCCATCTTCTGCTTTTAGCCATACATGGACATCGTTTTGTGCTTCGCGCAGCAACATATTAGCAC
>OUMM01000025.1_pt1 | contig 15090 bp, 15 predicted proteins | sample 1691001 | NCBI WGS metagenome assembly OUMM01 (sample SAMEA3914864, study PRJEB12502) | metagenome | biome: forest; material: soil | place: USA | collected 2012-03-12 | depth 0.3 m
CTCCCTATCTTTCATGTGCGAAGTGCCATGCAAGGTTGGTAGATTTTCGGGCGCTTCCCAGCCGTGTGCTGCCAGGTGGTCGCCAATGACCTGTGTATCTTCTAGGAGAGAGCCGTCTAGAATGGGAGCTAATCGGCGCATAATTGTCCGTTCGCCCTGATCGCGAACCAGGAGGGTGTCGTTTACGAGACCGCCGCTCATTTTTTCAACGACTGCTTCGTCGCTAATGCCATAAGCCTCGCGTACTGAAGGCGGGAGGTCTGGTTGCTGTACAGGGGCTTCAATAAGTTGCTGTGTCATAGTTTTCCTTGCCGTAGGTCTAGTTTTATCACATAAACACGAGCGATATACAAGTATTGGCAACATTTTGTTGACAAATTTTAAGCTGTAAGACTACAGTATGTATCAATGAGTGATGACAAATTGACAATTCAAAGACTGCTCCGTGACCTAGGCTTTTCGCCTGCCGAGGCTGAGACGTACTGGGCGCTCTTAAATCTAGAAACAGTATCGATTCGCAAAGTTGCCGAGTTTAGCGGCATTAACCGGGGTACCACCTACGAAGCAATCAAGAGTTTGCTGACGGCTGGGTTGGTGCACGCTCGTAAAAGTGGTGAACGTGAATACTTCTCGGCCGAGTCCCCCGAAAAGGTGTATGACCTCATCCGTGAACGGCGCAAAAACCTCATGGAAACTCAGCGCCAGGCGCAGCGGCTCATCCCCGAATTACTAGCTCGCAAAGCCCGCCCGCAAGGCAGCCCCTTGGTACGCTACTACGAAGACGACGAAGGTATCGTGACGATCCTAAAAGACGTTCTGCAAACCTGTGCTCAGCTCGAAAAGCCAGAGTATCGCATCTATTCGTCGCGCCCTTTGCGACAGTACCTGTACCGTAAATTTCCGCAGTTTACCGAACGCCGCATTCAAGAGGGTATTACGGTTAAGGCTATCGCAATTGGGCAAGGTGGTGAGCCGGCCGGTATGGCCGAGCGTAAATGGCTCGAGGAGCCTGCGGGCAATGAAGTATCGAGCTATATGTTTATTTACGGTGACAAAGTGGCGCACATCTCGATTTCTGACGACCTGACACCCTACGGCGTGGTTATCGAGGAGCGCGGTATGGCCGCCATGCAGCGACTCATTTTTGAGCAAGTTTGGGCGCAGTTATAGTACGGATTTTTCTTTGACGGCAGCGTCGATCACGGCGCGCATGGTCTTCACAAACGTAGCGGTTGAAAACTGCTGAGCGAATTGCGCGATTTCATCGGCGTTATAGCGGTTTGGGTTGAACGATTCCAGCGCCTTAATCAATGATTGGACCGTCTGTTTTTCAAAAGTCACGCCAGTCTTGGACGTTACAAAATCTCGTGAACCACCCTTGTTGTAGGCGATTAACGGTGTGCCCGAAGCCAGTGCCTCTACGGCAGTAATGCCAAAATCTTCCATACCGGGGAAGATAAAGCCCAGCGAAGTGGAGAAGTGATTAACCATTTCCGAATCAGAAACATTGGTCAGGAACGTGACGTTGCGGCCAGCCAGTTTTTCGAGGCGTTTGTGTTCGGGGCCATTGCCAATAACAATGAGCGGCACTTTCAGTTCGGTGCAGGCTTCAACTGCCAAATCAAAGCGTTTGTAGGGTGCTTGACGTCCGGCGATTACAAAACCGTGGCGTGACTCTGGCTTACCGTTAACTTTAAAGCGTGATACATCAACCGGCGGAAACACGACCGTGCTGTCGCGTTTGTAATGCTTCTTGATCATCTCTTGAATGTGCGTGGAGTTGGCAATCATGATGTCGGGGCTTTCAGCGGCGTGGCGGTCCCAACGCTTCATTGGGCCTACTAGTACGCGCAGACCAATACGAGCCAAAAAGTTGAGCTTTCCGAAGCCCGGATTCTTCAAGTACTCGTTGTAACGGATCCAGTAGTAGTGAGTTGGCGAATGGCAGTAACAAATGTGCAGGGCATCTTTGCGGGTTTTTACAGCCTTAGCTTCGGCACCGCTGGATGAAATGACCAAGTCGTACTCGCTCAGGTTTAAGCGGCTAAAGTAAATGGCTCGAAACACGGGGAAGAACTTTTTGAGGCGCTTTGGCAGCTTTTGCATCCAGCCGGTGCGGACGTCGGCATCGGCAAACCAGTCGATCTTACGAGGGTCGTACTGCGAAGTGTAAATTGGCGCCTCGGGGTACATTTGGTGCAATTCACGAACAACACGTTCGGCGCCGCCAATACCGAGCAGCCAGTCACAGACAATCGCGACCTTTAAGGGTTTACTCATTTACTGCGCTCCTTTATGACGGATGACCATCCAAACGGTTTTAATCAAAATGACGATGTCGCCCCAGAACGTCCAGTTTTGTACGTAGTACAAATCAAGGGCACGGCGCTCTTCAAAACTAATATCACGACGGCCAGAAACTTGTGCTAGGCCAGTCAGGCCCGACTTCACGCTCAGGATAAGGTTCTTTTGGGCATACTTTTCGAGTTCGTAAGGAACCAAAGCGCGTGGGCCAACTAGGCTAATGTCACCACGTACCACATTAATAAGCTGCGGTATTTCGTCTAAGCTATATTTGCGGATAAAGCGACCGGTGCGCGTAAGACGTGGGTCGTTTGGTAGGAAGTCACCGTTTTCGCGGTATTCCTTAATGAGTTCTGGACGCCCCATTTTGATAAATGCTTCCTCTGGCTCCAGTCCGTTGTAATCGGCTTTGAGAGAACGAAATTTGTAGATCTTAACCTTAGTGTCAAAGCGTGATAGACGTTCGTGCTTAAAGAAGACTTTCCCGCCATCAGAAAGCTTCACTAATATGGCAATGATGAGCATGAGTGGAGACGCAATAATGAGGCCGATGGCGCCCGCACTTACATCGAATAGTCGCTTCACGACGCGACCCCAACCAACCAGGGCGGTCTGATGCACGGCAATGACCGGCACCGAGTGGAACACCTCGGCATCGATATTACCCGTAAAGAGCTCACTGTTACCGGGCACGAAACGGTAGGCAATGTGGTGCTCTTGGGCGTAAGTCAGAATTTCGTCATTCTTTTCGCCGTCGGCATAAAGCTCGGTTTGAATGATAGTGTGCGTGCTTGGGCCTTGCTCGGCAACTGCTTCCGCAAACGTCTTGAAGTGCACAAAGCGTGGGTCTGGTTTGTCGCTACGACCGCCCACTACGGCGCGAACTTTGTAGCCAGTTGCAGCGGTGTCGGCGAGTGAGTCAATCAAACTCTGAGCCAACTTGGTATTACCGACAATAATCACGTTATTAATGCCCATGCCAAAGTTAAAGAGCTCACGGCGGATGCCGCGGGCAAAGGTACGGAACAACCAAACCAGTATAAATGCCAGCAGGAATGCATACAGCACAACCAGGCGAGCAGGGAATATTGCGACGTTTGCTATGTAGCTGTAACTAATTACAAACAAAATGCCCACAAAGGTGCCAACTAGCAGCTTGCCGATTTCGCTGAAGCGCTTTTCGTGGATGCGGTTGCTATATAAGCCAAGCAGGGCGTAAATCAATATAAAGAAGGGAATTACAACTAGCACAGCTTGGAAGTAATCAGACGAAGTAATGTGTTGGCTGATCTGGCGCGAACTGAGGCTGACGCGCAAAATATATGCCACCACAAAGGCAATGACCAGGGCCACTGAATCCCCGATAACCAGGAAAAAATTGTAGACGATCGATGCGTTGTTTTTCATCTTACAGGTGTTAGCCTTTCCACAGTATAGCGCATTTCGGGTATACTGTTGGGAGTCTTATGAAAGCATCGACCATTAAATATGGCGTTCTTACGTGCACGCTCACGTTGATCTCACTGATTTTTATATTGCTCCCATTCCACGCGTTTTTAACCGTCTGGACCTCTAGTTTATTTGGCCATTACACGGCATTCCGCCTCTGGAAAGAAGTGCTCATGGCGCTGGCGCTCGTAGGCGTGCTCTACCTGCTATTTTTCGATCGTAAAGTTCGTTACCATACGCTCAAGCGCAAGCTGACTTGGCTTATAGTCACCTATATTTTGGTGCAAATACTGTGGGGTTTGTGGGCTTGGCACAACCATGACGTCACCCTAAAAGCCATGCTGTACGGGGTGCTGCTTAATAGCCGATTCTTACTGTTCTTCCTGCTCGGTTGGGCGATTGCAGTACGCACTGAAAGGTTCGAACGTCGGTGGCCTAAACTAATGCTGTGGCCGGCCGTTTTGGTGGTGCTTTTTGGGCTTATGCAGGTATTGGTATTGCCGATCGATTTTCTGCGTCACTTTGGATATGGGCCCGACACGATTGCACCGTACGAAACTATTAATCATAACGTCAATTTCCTGCGCTATATGTCAACGCTGCGGGGTGCAAATCCGCTCGGCGCCTATTTATTAATACCAATTAGCGCACTGGTTGTGCTGCTGGTGCGATTTCCGCGCAGCTGGAACTGGACCAAGGGCCTACTGCTCGCTGGTTCGCTGGCGATGTTGTTCTTTAGCTTTTCCCGGTCAGCTTGGATTGGAGCAATCTTTAGCATCCTAACGGCCGTCGTATTTGCCAGTAAGCCCACCTGGTGGCGCCAGCATCGCACGGCACTAGTTAGCGGCGCTGCCGCAGTGGTTGTTGTCAGCATTGTTGGCGTATTCGCGCTACATAACAACACGCATTTCCAGAACTTCATCTTCCACACACAGGATAACTCTGCTGTCGCAGAAAGCTCGAACGATGGCCACGCCTCGGCACTTCGCGAAGGCCTGAAAGACCTAGAGGATGATCCCCTTGGTCAAGGGCCAGGTACGGCCGGCCCGGCGAGTGTTTACAACAATCATGAAGCGCGCATTGCCGAGAACTACTACATCCAGCTAGCGCAGGAAGCCGGTATACCGGGCCTACTACTATTCTTGGCCATTGTAGCGACTGTTGCGTACTTGCTCTGGACGCGCCGTGACACCACGCTTGCGTTGTCACTACTGGCGGCATTAATTGGTATTAGTATCGTGAACCTTTTGTCGCACGCCTGGACCGACGATACGTTAGCATACATTTGGTGGGGCTTTGCTGGGCTCGCCATCGGCACTCCGGTTGCGGCCAAAAAGGTCATGAATGAAGAAACCGAGTAGACACGAGGTCGCTCGATTCGGTAAGTATTTGGTCGGCGGCAGCGCCTATTTCTGGATTGGCTATGGTGTATTTGCGCTCTGCTATTCAGGCTTTGGGTGGGCTTGGCTACCGGCTAAGGTTGCCGCTGATGTCATTGGCTGGACTGCGAACTATCTGGTACAGCGATTTTGGGCTTTTAGTGACCGGGCTCACCTGAGCGAAATGCAGCACGCCGGCCGTTACATATTTATCGAATCAGTCGGATTTGTGTTGGACTATCTCATTATTTGGGGCCTTAACGCCGTTGGTATTACGCCATACCTTGGGTTCTTCTTGTCTGCAGGTTTCTTTACCATATGGTCGTATCTCTGGTACAAATATTGGGTGTTTCCAGAAACTGGCGGCAAGCCCGTATCTACCACTACTCAATCTGAATAGCCTGTCCTAGGGCTCGTAGATGTGTCACGGGCCCCATATATCACTATTCAAACCGCTTATGTAATAATAAAAGCATGAACGAAAAGCAAACACCGGCCGAGCCAAGCGCCCTGCGGCCAACTAAAAAGCAAAAAGAACTCCTAGCTTATATCGAACAGTTTATTGGCGAACACGGCTACAGCCCAAGTTACCGCGAAATTATGAACGGACTAAACTACACCTCGGTTGCTACCGTAGCTTTACATGTCAACAGCCTCGTAAAGCGCGGCCACCTTCGGAAGCGCGAGCACTCTGCCCGTTCGCTAGAGGTTGTAACTCCCTCTGAAGAACCACTCAAAGTTACGAGCAACCAAGTGGCGCCCGGTGAAGAGAAGTGGCTAGTGGAAAAAGTCGAACATGCATTTGCACAAGTAGAACAGGGCGCCGAAACCGAATTATCTGAAGGGCTTGAGCGCTTGCAGGTACTAGTAGGCGCTCTGAATGTTCTGGGCCTAGACGGAGCGGCCCAAAGCTTCGCACCTCGTATTGGTGAACTCAAAAAGCGCGTTACTACAGCAGCATAATGTCGACCGTTTATCAGCACCAGTTACATGCCCACAAACCGCGCCGCCGATTACGGAAGCGCTGGCTAGTCATCCCCGCTGTAATAGTGGTTGTCGGAATAGCATATGGGCTGTTTTCCTTGAAGCCGGATACTCAAATTAAGAATGCTGCTCCTACTACTAGCTCTATTAAAAAGGACACTCACCTACAAACGTTCCGTCGCGGCACATTTAGTATCGATTTACCGACGGGCTGGCAGTTTACCGCCAAGCAGCAGGATATTTACACCGTGTATCACTTCCGCAGCGCATTACCGGGCGAGGAGGGCAACCGCCTACTTGACGTCTACGAAGACAGTAATCTACCAAATTTTGCCATTAACCGTATGGTGCCCGTTTCGGCAACAGAAGACGGTGGACTAGTGGCCGACTCTGGCCAGGTGTCCGATAACTGCACTGCGTACACCACGGGCGCTACAACGAGCCGCGCTACAGTTGGCCAAACCGCCAAATGGCAGGGCATAGAATTTTTGTGCGATATGGCCAATCCCCAGCGCAATGTCGTTGGCACTGGCTCTAAGGACGGCCTCAACGCGGTGAGGGTGGCTGACCAGGGCGGCCTACAACATCGCTACTTCTTAACGTACACCGAAAACAACTTCAAGCCCGATTACAGCATCTTCATAGCGGCCATTAATAGCTTCAAATTAGCGCAGTGAGTGTTCTCAAAAATACTATATCTAGCGTAGCCATGAGCGTGATACACTAAGCGCACTTAACAACACAAAGCTGGAAGAGGGTGTAATTCCCTTACTGTGCCGCAACGGTTAAAGTCCGATACAGCGAATAAAGTCTCTCGAGCAAGAGCACGTCTAAAAGACTATCCGCCCTCGCTCGCCAGAGTCGAGGGTATTTTTATGGGAGCCGAAGCGCTTTCCTTGCAACCAAACGTAGCCGAAGAATTCGACATTTATCGCCGGAAGTATAACGACGCCGCAACCTGGTTGGCCGAGGTGCTCGACGGCTCAATGAGAACTCCATTTGAGTATCAGTTCGATGGCACCGAGCTATATGCCGAAGACGGTGGTGCACTTGGGCCGATTTTTGACGATGCCATCGAGGATGCGCGCCGCACTGCAGTTCGGCGACCCCAGCTCAGCTTTGAGCTTCGCCGTCGGCAGGCAGAGAAAAAGGAGTACGACGACATGCTGGCCATGATGCGGGGCGATGCGCCAAATACCATGGTGGTGTTGTCAGACTTTCCGGCTGAACTCATGACTGCCACGGAAGATGTCGGCGGGTACAACATAACTCGCAAAACAGCCATGCTCCGGGTGCTAACCCGAGAGGGCGATAGTCTCAAGATGTACAGTCAGACGCTCGATGGCTCAGATCGAGGAGCACTCACGGACATATACCGCTATTTCAATCGCGTACCAGCTGAGGGTGAACTCCTTGGCCAGCGTATTGCAGTAGATTTGAACCAAGAAGAGCAGCAACACATTACTGATCGGCTCATGGGTATATATGACCAGGGCATGCAGTACCGCTATGGCGGCAATTGGCACGCTGGTCGCCGAGAATACGCGCAGCAAGATACGTATACCTTTGTTCTGAACCAACACGAGCTGGTCGATTACTGTGCCCAGCACGACTTACTTGGTCTTGATCGTCGAACCGATCTCTATAATGTGGCGGCCCTAATAACCGAGCGTTTTGAATCGTCAAAAAATTCTGACGGCACATATGTTCTAGAGCCACAAAGTATAGTTATGAACTACTTTGACCAAGCCTCCCTGCAGCAACAATTAATGGGCGCAGGCAACGTCGCTCGCTCAGCGGGCAAGCAGTTTAATGGCTGTGGCATTACTGCAGCCGCCATAGAACATGAGAACCAATCGGCAGACGAGCAGCTTGAAGAGGCCGGGTATGGCAACCAGGCAGATAAACAAGAAGCTGACTCTGACGACTATGGGCCGCGAACATTTTTATGTAAATTCGGACACAAGAATCGTCGCCCCCGCAACCAGCTTTTATCACACTGCTGGATGCCAACCTGCAAAAATAGCGTCGCTTGCTAGGCGTATAATGGGTGTATGTACACCAAAACAAATAGAAAGGGCTTTTAGGCGTGAAGCGGATAGGCATATATAGTGGAACTTTCGATCCGGTGCACGCCGGTCACTTAAGTTTTGCCTTGCAAGCTCTTGAGGCAGCCAATTTGGACGCTGTGTACTTTTTGCCCGAGCGTCGCCCCCGCAGTAAAACCGGTACCGAACATTTTGGCCACCGTGTCGCCATGCTTAAGCGTGCTAGTCGTCCGCACCGCAAACTTCATGTTTTGGAGATAGAAGATGTTAGCTTCACGGTAGCAGCCACCTTGCCACGCCTGAAAAAGCGCTTCTCTAAAGCGCAGCTCGTTTTCCTATTTGGCTCTGATGTAGTGGCGCATTTGCCGCAGTGGGATAATGCCGAGCAGTTACTCAAGCAAGTTGAATTGGTGGTGGGCATACGATCGTCAGACAATCTAGCCGTGGTGCAAGAATCCATTGATCGGTGGTCAGTCCCACCGCTCAAAACAACTATTATAGAGAGCCTGGCTCCAGCCATTTCATCCCGCAAAGTCCGCGAGGCGCTTCGCAGGCGAGAGTATGCCCCAGGGCTACTCAAAAGCGTAGAGCGGTACAGCAATCACAACTGGCTTTATATTTCACTCGCATAACCTCTGTGAGTAGTAGTAAATATCACAATAGACAAGCATAAGCTTAAACAGATACAATCAAGACACTCAAGTTGGTCTAGCGAGATAGACCGTGTGAGACAAAAACATTAAAACAAAATTAATTCATGGGTCGTACTGCTGTGGTGGCGGTGCTACTTGTGGAGAGGTGCAAGGAACGTCAAGTGCCAATCAAAGTTAAAACCTTTGCCAGCGTTGAGGAGCCGGTAGTCGTTAAAGTTCGCCGCCCATCGTGGCAGCAATTTATCGCGTACTAAGTACGGATTACGCCGAAGCCTCACGCAAAAAAGCCCCGCAGTAAGCGGGGCTTTTCTCTGTGCGTTTTTATTTATTGGTTGGCGCTTTTGCTCTTGATTGCTTCGTCGAGGACTTTCTTAAATGCATCGGGGGTGTTCTCGATAGTTGTCTTCTTGCCGTTCACAAAGAAGGTCGGTGTACCTTCTACGCCGAGCTTGTTACCCTTGGTCATGTCGGCATTGATTGCGGCGTTAACGTCAGACGAGGCCGAATCTTTCTTGAACTGCTCTAAGTTCAGGCCCAACTGCGTGGCGTACTGGTTAAAGTACGTGCTCGGCGCGTTGCTGGCTACCCAGCCGCTTGCGCCACTTGGGTCGCTGTTTTCGTAAAGTAAGTCGTGCATTTCCCAGAATTTGCCCTGCTTGTCGGCAGCTTCAGCGGCGCGTGCGGCCGCGAAGGCATTTTGGTGCAGGTTAGGCAGCGGGAAGTTAACGAACTGGAAGTGAATCTGGTCTTTGTATTCTTCTACGACCTGCTTCACGGTGCTGTAGTAGGCCTGGCAGTACGGACATTGGTAGTCGCCGTATTCCGCGAGCGTTACGCCGGTTGAACCGGTGCCTTGTACGTGGTTAGTGGCAGCGGCAGTGCTGCCGTTGCTTGATTTATTATCTGATTTGTTGCCAGTCAGTACGAATATACCAACAAGCACAATAACGATTCCGGCAATAACGGCCCAGAATTGCTTTGACATACAGTGTTACTCCTCTTAAACGTAAGTTCTATCCAAGTATAGCATTACTGTCGCGTCAGAATATTGTAAGATTAAGCATATGCTTAGCTTATTCTCAGGAATCATATTATTGACCATCGCGCTTCTCGCGGCTGTTCTCCGAAAAACATACTACATGGTGCCGGTGCGCGAATTAAAACGTCAGGCAGGGGCGGGGAATCAAATTGCCAAACGGCTGTATGGTGCCGTGGCATACGGCACATCGTTACGGGTCTTATTGTGGGTTATTCTGGTGCTCTCGAGTGCCAGCGCGTTTGTAGTACTGGCTACTTCACTAGCGCCACTACTGGCGATATTGGTAGTGGCGCTTGTACTTTGGTTCGCCTTTTCTTGGCTGCCCGATACGCGGGTTTCATCGTGGAGCATGCGTGTGACCCAGGCATTGACGCCGACAGTCGTAACAGTGCTGCACTACACCGGTCCGCTACTCCGGGTGGTGGCCGCTCCATTTCAAAAACATCAAGTGCCACAACATAGCGGGCTGTATGAGCTAGAAGATATGCTCGACCTGCTTGATCTACAGTCAAAGCAGCCAGATAGCCGTATTACTACCGAGCAAATCGAATTAATCCGCAATGTTCTGGCATTTGGTAATCAAAAAGTGCGCGATGTGCTGCGACCTCGAAGCCAAGTAAAAACAGTGGCTCTCAACGACGCTATCGGACCGGTAATATTGGACGAATTACATGCGAGCGGACAGACCGTTTTTCCGGTTAAAAAAACGCCGCGCTCAAAAGATATCGTGGCTTCATTACACATTGATGATGTCGGTTTACATAGCACCGGCAAGGTAGAAGATTATGTGGCCCGGGGCGTTACATATATTCACGAAGGGGATAGCCTGACCGACGCGCTACATGTGTTTTATCAAACGAAGCGCCAGCTATTCGTAGTTATCAACAGTTTCGAAGAATACGTTGGTGTTCTGACGCTTGAAGACATCCTGCATACCCTAGCAGGTCGTCCGGCTCCCGACGAGCAACTGGGTTCGCATGACGACAGCGCGAGCGTTGCCGCCCGTCATCCTCATAAGAAAGCCAAGCCGGTGGTAGCCGAATCTGACGAAACAGTGGTAGAATAGCACCAATGCGTATCTATCGGACGGCATCGAATATGAATATCCGGGTCGGCAGCAATTAGCTGGCGACTTTGCTGCGTACGTCGACCCACATTCCGAGCCACCGATAAAACCTAAGGAGCTTATATACATGAGAACTCTCAGTTCAGCCGTTCCAGAGCAAGTTGGACAGCAAGTTACCGTTAAGGGTTGGGTGCAATCCCGACGCGACCATGGCGGCCTGATTTTTGTTGACCTGCGCGACCACACCGGCATTGTGCAATTAGTAATTCATCCCGAGCAGGCCGCAGCTTTTGGCATTGCTGAGCAAGTGCGCGACGAATATGTCGTGAGTGCCAAGGGCTTAGTCCGCGAACGCGAAGAACACCTAAAGAATCCAAACATTGCCACTGGTTCAGTGGAAATCCAAACCGAGGAACTCGTTATTCTAAACCGCGCCGAGGCTTTGCCAATCCAGCCATTTGCCGAAAACCAGGCCAACGAAGAGCTGCGCCTAAAGTACCGTTACCTCGACCTTCGCCGGCCAAAAATGCAAAACACGCTGGCTAAGCGTGCCGAACTCTACAAGCGCATGCGCACCTACATGGAGGCTAACGAATTCACCGAAGTTGCTACACCAATTTTGGCAAACTCCAGCCCGGAAGGCGCCCGCGACTTTTTAATTCCATCGCGCTTACAAGCCGGCAGTTACTACGCACTGCCCCAAGCACCGCAGCAGTTCAAGCAACTTCTCATGGTTGGCGGCGTACCACGCTATTACCAGCTGGCTGCTTGTTTCCGCGACGAAGACCCTCGCGCCGACCGTTTATATGGTGAGTTCTACCAACTCGACCTAGAGATGGCTTTTGCTGAGGACGGAGAAGAAGTTCGCACTATGATGGAGCCGCTCATCAAACAACTTGTAACCGACTTTGCTGGCAAGCAACTTTTGACCGAAGATGTGCCGCGCATTCCATATGTCGAAGCCATGGAGCGTTTTGGTTCAGACAAGCCAGACCTACGTTTTGGCATGGAACTTGTCGAACTAACCGAAGAACTACAAAACACCGAGTTTGGCGTCTTCAAAAACGCGGAGTGCGTAAAGGCAATTTCTGTTAAGGGTGCATCCGGCTTAAGTCGCTCGCAAATCGACCAGTTTACCGACATTGCTAAATCAGAAGGTGCTGGCGGCCTGGCATACATTACGTACGAAGACGGTGAAGCTAAGTCTCCAATTTCCAAGTTCCTAAGCGCCGAAGAGTTACAGACTATTCAAGCCAAGACTGGCGCCCAGGATGGCGACACCGTATTCTTTGGCGCTGACAAGCGCGGCGTCGTCAACAAAGTCCTTGGCCGCTTGCGCAGTGAATTCGGTAACCACTTTAATCTCAAAGACCCAAACATCATCGCTCTCTGCTGGATTGTCGACTTTCCGTTCTACGAAGTCGACGAAAAAACCGGTAAGCACGAGTTCAGCCACAACCCATTCAGTATGCCGAAGGGCGGCATGGAAGCGCTCGACGCCGAAGACAAACTCAGCATTGTGGCCGACCAATACGACATGGTCATGAACGGCTATGAAATTTGCTCGGGCGGCGTCCGCAACCACAATCCAGAAGTAATGTACAAAGTATTCGGGCTGCTCGGCTACGATGAGCAATACGTCCACGAACGCTTCGGTGCCATGATTAACGCCTTTAAGTATGGCGCGCCACCGCACGCCGGTTGTGCCTTCGGTATCGATCGAATGTTTATGGAACTCATGGGTGAAGACAACATCCGCGAAGTTGTAGCGTTTCCAAAAAACGGCTCTGGCGTTGACCTTATGATGGCTAGCCCGAGCGGTGTAGACGAAGCCCAGCTCAAAGAATTGCACATCCAACCAGCCCCTGAGGATTAGATGGAAGCCTTGCTACCGATTTTTGGCGTAGCGGCAGGGGTCGTGGGCCTTATCGCCTATCCGCCATACATACGCGATATGTTTAGGGGGACTACCAGGCCTCATCGCGCTTCATGGCTGATATGGACGGTTCTTAGCGGCATAGCTTTAGCAGGACAAATTGGCGCTGGTGCATCATGGTCGCTGCTTATGACCATTGCCCAGACATTGGGAACGGCTACTATCTTTTTACTCTCTCTGAGATTAGGTATTGGTGGCCTACAAAAACGTGACATTGCTTCGCTGGTTGTGGCTGCTCTCGGGCTGCTGCTCTGGGCTATTACAGATCAACCCTTGTTGGCCATATTGTTGGTTGTACTAGTAGACGCAGCAGGCGCCTGGCTAACAACGGCGAAAGCCTATAAAGATCCTGGCAGCGAAACGCTCGTTACTTGGCTGTTGGACTCCATAAGTAATATGCTGGGAGTATTGGCGGTAGGCTCCCTGAATGTCACGCTCTTGCTGTATCCGTCATACTTACTACTAGCGAACCTCTCCGTGGTAGTTGCCATTTATATGGCCCGATATACCAAGCGAGGAACTTTAAAAGGAGGGAACTATGGCAGACAACGACAATCATGAACCAGTTAATTTTGGCGTTGATCCAAACAAGGTGCCACTGCTATTTGTGGAGAGCTATTTAATTGGCTCGAATGAAAACTCGGTGACATTTAACTTTGCACAGCCGGTGTTAGACGGCCAGCAGCAAAATATTGTAGCGCGCGTCGCCATGACCCGCGAACAGGCCAAGCAGTTCTTAAAAAATCTGAACGACCACATCGAAAAATTCGAGTTATAGTGCTGGCTTATTGTCCAAGGAGTGCCACACATACCAGCTGGCCACCGACTCGTATGGATGCCAGTTTTTGGCCGATGCAAGCTCAGTAATTTGCTGTGGTGTCGGGAGATCTTTAAAGCCGTATAGCGTACGGATGCCATTCTTAATGCCCAAATCACCCACCGGTAGCACGTCTAGGCGACCAACGCAGAACATCAAAAACATGTGCACGGTCCATTCACCGATGCCTTTGACATCAATGAGCTCGGCCATAATTTCGTCGTTACTTTGCTCAGGAATACGATCAAACTTCACTTTGCCGGCGAGGATATGCTCAGCCAAGTCGTGTACATATCGGGCTTTGGCGTTGCTAAACCCAATGGCGCGTAGCTGCTCTGTGTTGACACTTAAAATCTGCTCCGGGGAGGGGAACTCACCATCAAATAAATCCAAGAACCGTTTCTCGATCGCGTCAGCGGCCTTGACGCTGAGCTGTTGCGAAACGATCGAACTTACCAAAGCGCCGTAATAATTAGTGTGCGGAGCAAGCTTGGCAACGCCAGCTTGAGCGATGATGGGGCGCAGCACCGAATCATATTTAGACAGGTGATCGGCCGCAGCCTTCAGGGCGGTAGAACTGGCGAGTGTCATGCAACTATTGTACGCACATTTCGCCACGTCCCAATAACCGCTACAATAATAGAATGAGCAATACAATCCTAGTCACCGACACGTTCTACATTTTCGACGAGCACATTAAGCAACTTGAAGACGCCGGCTTGAGTGTGGAGCGAATCGAAAAGTCCAACACGAGCGAAGAAGATCTGTGTGAAGCTATTAAGGGTAAAGTTGGCTACATTCTGGGCGGCACCGAAAAGGTAACGCCAGCAGTTATTGAGGCTGCCGACGAACTAAAGGCTATTGCCCTGGCGGGTGATGACTGGAAACACAGCATTTCCGCGTACGACCAGGCAACCGAGAAGGGCATTTTAATCTCTGTCGCACCAGGCGGGGTGTCGTACTCAGTGGCTGAGTACACGCTCATGCTCATTTTAATGATGATCCGGCGCCCTCTCGAACTCGGCAGTACCGGCACATCCAAGAACATTTCAACCGGCAGCATCATTGATGCTCGCGTCGGTATCATTGGCATGGGCCGCATTGGTGAACTGGTGGCGCGCATGCTAGTAGGCATTGGTGCGACGGACGTGGTGTACTGGAACCGTGAGGCCAAGCCCGAATTGCAAGAAGAGCTTGGTATCAAGTTCATGCCGCTCGATGAGCTCGTCGCGACAGCGGATGTTATAACAACACACGTCCCACCCGAAGCCGGTGAGTTGCTCACAGAAGACCTGCTCAAGTCAACAAAGCAGGGCGTTATCCTTATTAATGCTGGTTCTCCCAAGACTTACAACAATGACGGGCTCTACGATCTGCTAGCCGGCCAGAAAGCCCGGGCAGCTTTCGACTTTCCA
>OUMM01000018.1_pt1 | contig 14626 bp, 19 predicted proteins | sample 1691001 | NCBI WGS metagenome assembly OUMM01 (sample SAMEA3914864, study PRJEB12502) | metagenome | biome: forest; material: soil | place: USA | collected 2012-03-12 | depth 0.3 m
AATGAGTCTTCACCGATTTTGCCAGCGCCGGCTTCGCCGAGGGCTTGGCGGACCTCATCGGCGTTTTGTTCTGGGACGAAGACTACTAGTTTTACTAATTCTTTCATCAGTTAACTATATCAAAAAAAGAGTAAGGTGCTTAAGGTGATCCTATTAGACGTACTTCGCAACTTTAATGTGGATACCGTGACTCAACCTTCCTTAGTAAATAAGCTGGTTTTTATGGCCGGGCAAATATCTTAATTACATATATTCAGATATTAGCCTGACCATATTTTTACGAGCCACCAGGCATTAATAATTATAAAACTTTCATAAAACAAAAACACTCCGCTGCTGCGAAGTGCTTATGCTTGGCTCCGGGGACTGGATTCGAACCAGCGACCTAGTGGTTAACAGCCACCCGCTCTACCGCTGAGCTACCCCGGAATATCTCTGATTATTGAAGTACCGAAGTATTTTAACTGTTTCGGTCGCCGATGTAAACGGTTTCGCCGCCAATTTTGTTTGCAAAGTAGGAGTCATGCGAAATAAAGATCACTGCCCCGTCGTACGTCGCTAGCGCATTTTCGAGTTCTTCGATGCTCGGCAAGTCCAGGTGGTTGGTTGGCTCGTCCAAAATCAGCAGGTTCGGATTGTTCATTAGCATGCGGATTAGCTGAAAGCGTGCCTTCTGCCCACCGCTCAGCATATTAATCGGCACGTCACCGTCAGCCTGTGGGTTAAATAGATACTCACCGAGCAGCTGCTTCACTTTTTGCTCGCTCACTGGCAGATCTTTATCTTTAAACGATTGCTCAATTGCTTCGGCCAGCGGCATTGCCAAATACTTGCTGTCGATCTCCTGTTCGTACAAACCAAGCGCCAGTTCATGTGCGGCCGCAAGCGTGCCGCTAACAATATTCACTTCTGGTTTTGTGCCGTTAATCTTGGCCATGATGGTCTTAACCAGTGTTGTTTTACCGGCCCCGTTTCGGCCGTGCAATCGAAGCCGCTCGCCTTCGCGTAGCGAAAAGCTGACATCTGTAAATAATGGCTCTTCGCCGTAGCTGAGCGCCAATTCGTGGGCTTGTACCAGCAAGCTCGATGACCGACTGTCGGTACTGCGCGTATCTAAACGAATATTACGAGCTTTGTATTTTTCGTAGGCGGCCGACATCTTGGGGTTAAGGTCGGTAACGCTGTCACGGTCAATCCAAAACGACGGCTTTTCAACTTGCGATAGCTTGGCTAGCTGCTCCTCGGCGCGCTCTTCTTGGCCCTTAAATCTTTTAATCGTGCCAGGATCGCGGGCACGCTCTTTCAAACGGCGAAAACGAATAATGTCAGCCTTCAAGTTGGCAATGCGGCGCTGTGTCACGTCGTACTCATTTACTTCGGAGGTGACCTGGTTTTTATTAACATTTAAATACTGCTCGTAGTTACCGCGGAAGGTGTAGGCTTGGCCATTTCGGACATCGACAATCTTGTCGACTTCACGCAGCACGTCGCGGTCATGGGTAATGACCAGCACGGCCTCTTGAGCACCCTTCAGCCACTTGATAAATGCATCTTTGGCGCGGTAGTCCATGTGGTTCGTAGGCTCGTCGATGAGTGCCAGGTGAGCCTGTGCGCGCTGCACTTTTACCAGTTCCACCATGCGCTTTTGACCGCCACTGAGCTCACTCATCTTGGCTTCGAGCTTATCGGCCGGCAGTTGGTAGTCAGCAAATAGCTGTGTTAGCTCATCTTCAATTTGGAAGTAATTTAGTTGGCTAAAACGTTCCAGTGCGTCGCTGTAGCGCTGCAATTTCGTGGGATTGTCACCCATGGTTGCCGGGTAGGTGCTAATGATGTGGTGAAGCTCGGCAAACTCAGGCAAGTCGCCCTGAATGTAGTCGAGCACGGTCTTATGCTCGTGGCCGTGGTGCTCTTGGCGGCTGGCAATGACGATGGCGTTTCGCTTAATGGTGATGTCGCCCTGGTAGTCGGTGTCATCGCTCGTGATCATGTTAAACAGCGTCGACTTGCCCGTGCCGTTGCGGCCAATGAGGCCAACCTTTTCGCCGGCTTCTACGGTGAACTGCAAATCATCGTACAGGTGCTTGTCACCAAAAGACTTCTCGGTAATGTCAACTTGTAACAGCATGGCTAGCGGGCTGACTTCAGTGCTGCGTTGATGGCGCGACCTTCGTCGCGGGCTTTGAGGGTTTGGCGCTTGTCGTAACGCTTCTTACCCTTACCGACTGCAATGCGTAACTTAATAAAGCGTCCGCCGGTTAATATCTCGAGCGGCACGATGGTGCGGCCTTGCTGCTTGGCATCTACGAGTGCCTTAATTTCTCGGCGCTTAGCGAGTAGCTTGCGGGCGCGGGTTTGGTCTGATTCGGCAATAGGTACGCCGGCGGTGCCGCTGATAGTGGCGTTGATCAAAAATAGCTCATCTTGCTTGAGGGTAACGTATGCACCGCGTAGCTGGCCGTGGCCCATGCGCAACGCTTTTGTTTCGGCGCCCGTCAGTTCCAAGCCCACCACTAAAGAGTCGCCCAGCTCGTAGTCGAAGCGGGCGCGACGGTTAGTGATCTGTTTCGGTGTAGTGGTCTTTTTGCGGGCCATAACAGTAGCAGTATAACAGAGGTGCGGTAATTGTAAAAGTTGCTAAAGTATGCTATAATACTTAATAATGAGTACGGCAGAGCGTTTACTGGACTATTATGATTTTGATGAGACGGTTGTACAGGCTGTGTCTGAGGCTGCTGAACGTCAAAATCAGAAATCATTTATGGAGTTAGCGGACGAGTATGGCTTATCTGATGGCGCTGAGCCGTTGGCCCAGTTTAAGACGCAACGCGAACGTCCTTTTTTTGATAGTATTCGCTGGCTAGAATATATCGATTTGGTGCCGAAGCACGATTATGATGAAGCTCGTGCTCGCTTGCTTTTTACACCTATGGGCATCCCGGTTGATGAAAGTATTGCCATGCGGGCTATTCGTATGTTTGAGGCCGACCCGTCAGAGCGACTTATGGTCGTCGGTAGTCCTGCGCGACTTGGTAATAATGCTAATATTCTGCGCCTGGGCGATATGTATCCGGTGTCGCGAGGCGATTTGCGCCATGCGGTCGGCCCGGCTCTGCGCCAACTGCAGCATGATGATGTTTACTCACTAACCACTCTGGGTTATTCATATGGTGCCGAGACGGCCGCTACGGCCGCTGCCGAAGCTAGTAAGTTCGGAATAGCTGCGTGTCGAGGCGTCTGGGTCGAGCCGCCGGCAGTCGTAAATCGCTCAGTGCGTCAACTACTGTCGCAGTTTAGGCATGCCGGCCATCGATTGGACGAATATGTGACTGCGCCGCAAAGTCGTCCACTCATCGAAGCGCGCGAGCTCGCCGATAAGGGTTTTATGCGTTATGCCGGAGGCATGGGCCGCCTCAGTAATATGGCAATCGCGACGACCCTGTCTAAAGATACTTTTGAACCCAGAGTGCGTTCCGCGCTTAAAGCGCAGCAAGAACTTGATGTGACGATTGCGTGGGGTACGGCTAGTGAAATTACGCCTCACGAGCGCATGGTGCGCATGGTAGAAGATTTGCAGGGGGAATTCCCGCTGCGTGTTGGCGCGCTGGCGGTCGAGGGAATGCATCACGCCGGCGGTGATGATATTGACCTGCACGCAGCTATCATGCTGCAAGGCATGCGTTAGTTCTGCTGAGCGTACTGCTGGCGAGCCACATCCCACAGCGAAGGGTCGTGCAGCACTTGCTTTCGGTAGTACCAGTACTCGGCGCCCCACATATCGGCCGAGCGCAGGCCGGTATCGCGGGCAAAATCGAAGCGCCCTTCTAATCGTTTGGCATTGAGCGATTTATTTTGTTCTTCCAGACTGATTTCGTTGACGGTACCGTGCGGTGACCAGGCTTCGGCCTGCATTTCATGAATAATTAAATCGCGGCCCTGGGTAATCTTGTGTACGCCGCCCATGAAAGCGTAAAACCATGCTGGTTCGGGGTATTCCAGGTAGCGGTGTGTGAGCGATGCGTCCCACACGCGGCGATAAATTGATACGCCGTATTCGTCTGCCTTCGGCTCGTTAATGGGCGTGCCGAGGGCGTTATTGCTGCGGTTAATAATGGCCGTGTGCCCCGGATCGAGCTTTTTAACTAAGTTAAACTCGCTCACAAGACGCGAGCGATCAAAATTTTGGCAAATGCCGAAGCCCTGTAGGAAATACTCGTTTTCGATCTGGTAGCTGTCGAGGGCCGGGCTGTTTTTGTATCGATTTGCTACTTGAGCAATGAATTCCTCAAGCTGGGGCTGCCATGCTGCGGCTGGTTTTGAGGTGTCGACCCACGAGGGCGCATGGCATTCTGGCCAGCGCGGCTGACGCAGGCCAACACTGAGACTGACTTTGGCCCCGGCTTTTTCGGCCTTTGCAAACTGCCAATCTAGCTGGCTAAAGTCGTACTTCCCTTGCTGTGGTTCCATTTGGTCCCAGTAACTCACTAGGCGCAAATGTTTAATGTGTAAGTCGTTGAGCATACCATCCAGAGTGTCTTCGGGACTAACGCCCAAGCTGGAGGCGTACGCTGGAATAAAACTGGCGCCAATTACCTGCTGACCACTTACGGAATGTTGATACCACAGCGCGATGCCGTACATTGCGGCGATAATGAGCACTACGAGCGACACAAAACCGCCGAGCAGTCGTCGACCCCAGCGGGAGCGCGGTAATTCAGGCAAAAAGTGCTGAGTAACGCGCCAGACGTTCTTAAGGGTATTTTTCAGTTTCGTCATATAATGTAGAGGCTTAGATGAATATAAACATGCGCGTTAGTGTCGTGATCCCAGTATACAATGAGGCCGATCGGATCCACGACTGTTTGCAGGCCATTGCTGATCAACGGGTGCAGCCCTTTGAGGTTATAGTTGTCGATAACAACTCTACTGACGGTAGTGGTGCTATCGCCCGGGCTTTTCCATTTGTGACCGTGCTTCACGAAAAGCGGCAAGGCGTCGTGTACGCCCGTGATCGTGGCTTTAACGCCGCGCGCGGCGACATTATTGCCCGTATTGATGCAGATACAATCATTACCGATAACTGGATAGAAACACTTATAGCGCTCTTTGCTGATAGCGAGCTGGATTTGGTAACTGGTTCGGTGAGCCTCCGCGAAATTGGTGCTGCGCGCCTGGCCAGCCGGGTGGATTTGTTTTGGCGTCGCCATCTGCACCGCCGTCTGAAAACCCGCGTTGGGTTGCAGGGTGCCAACATGGCGCTGCGCCGCAAGGTATGGCGGAGTGTACGCCGAGAAGTGTGTCACCTGCCCGGCCTGCATGAAGATTTCGACCTTGGTGTACATGCCTACCAGCATGGCTACAAGGGACGTTTTGCGGAGGAGTTACAAGTAAGTGTTTGTCACCGGCAGTGCAATGCTGGCTTTAAGCATTTTGCTGAGTATGCACTCACGAGCCCCCGTACGTACCTGCATCATGGCTTCACCGAAGGCCGGGTGATGTACCGCGTTGTGGCGTTCGTACTGCTGATTTATCCGATTATTTTTGTACTGAGCCGAGGTTATGATGAGCACCTAGGCCGTTTTTCGCTGGCACAGCTATTCACCTCGAGCTCACCCCTACGGGTAAACCCAGCGACGTTTATTGACTAGTTGGCTCATCCATCTTGTAACCACCGTCGTCGGTTGGCGTTGGTGTACAGTTGCCCCACAAGCCTCGATTATTCTTTTGGGCGTCGGCCTGCGCGGCAGCAAACTGCGGCTTTTTAGTGAATGGAAAGTATGGGTAGTAGAAGGCATAGCCCTCTTTAATGTTTATTTCGTTCACGAGCGTGCCATCGGGTAAATATACGTATCTTAATAAGCGGTCGTAACGGTCGCGATTAGTGCTGAGCGGATCTGACGCCAAACGCACTTGACCGCCAGCATGTGCGATGAGGTTTTTTGTGTGTGCAGCAGCCGCTGGCCCGTAGCACTGCACGGGCGTGTTGGGTTTATGGGTTTCGGGCGTGTCAATGCCAATGAAGCGGACTTTTTCAGTCTTGCCGTTCATACCAACCGCGATGGTGTCACCGTCAATGTAACTTGTTGCGGTATACGTCCCCGGCTGATTTTCTTCGGCGAGTTGCGAAATAGTATCGAGCCAGCCTAATTGTGTCGCCAGGGCTAAAGCCACTGTAAATAACGCGCTTACGAGCAGCGTGAAATTGCGTTTTCCCAGCCCAAAATATTTTCGTCGAGGCATCTATATACCAAGTTGCCGCTTTACGGCCTCGGCGTCAATGTGTGTGCCGTCAATACTAATGAAATTTTCATTATCTGTCGGTGCTTCTAGGTGGTCGGTGAGTCGGTCAAACTCGGGCGCGGTCATTACTGCGTCGTAGCCATTGTGTTCGCGGTGGGTGTCATGTAGCGCGCGGTCGCGGGCAATGTCGCGGGGAGTTTGCATCCAAATAATGCAGGTGGTGGCGCCGTGCTTTTCGGCGATAGAGCGCAAGTGGTCACGGTCTTTTCGGTAGTTGAAGTTGGTATCAAAAATAACGCTTTTACCTTCGGCGAGCAAGGCGTCGGCGCGCGCGTTGAGGCGGGTGTACAGCTCCTGGCTTTCTTCTTTAGAGTGTGTAACATCATTAAACATGGCCTGGCGTTCGTGGTCGGCCCAAAGGTGAACCCCCCCGGTGGTGTCATGAATGAGCTTGGCGATGGTTGTTTTACCAGCTCCTGGGGCGCCCACGAATAGGTATAGCGTTGGTTTTACCATGGCTAAAAGTCGATTCCCTTATTAGCCACAAACTTATCGTCAAAATGATGCTTGAGCTTCTTCATTTCGGTAGCGATATCAACCAGCTCTAAGAACTCGTTTGGGAAGTTGCGGCCGGTTAAACAGAGGCTGGTTTTTGGGTTACGGTCAGTAATAAGCTCTTTCATTTGCGAAGCATCGAGTAGGCCGTCGTTTACGGCATTATTGATTTCGTCGCAAATTACCAGGTCAAACTCACCACTTGTGACGGCCTTGAGGGCTTCTTCATAGGTTTCGAGGGCTGCTTGCTTGTGCTGCTCGGGCGTCACTGACTGCGGTGACAGGTCGCCGGCATTATAAAAGCCCTTGCCACCTTTATAAAAGTAAAGCTGGTCTTTATAAATGGGTTGGATGTCGCGGATAAAGATGTGCTCGCCGACGCCCCAATATTTAATGAACTGAATGAAAGCAACTCGCCACCGCGTGCCGAGGGCTCGTGTCATCAGGCCCAATGAGGCGCTGGTTTTGCCCTTGCTGTCGCCGGTATATACCACGACGACTGATTCTTTCGTTTTGAAGTCCTCGAATGCCATGCATAACAGTATAGGCTATTGTTCCTGGGCGCGGTCAACCAATACAGCCGCGGCACGGAGCATTTGGATGGCATCGACTCGCGCGCGATTGCCGCCAAGCCGGTCCACGACAGTGTCGAGGGCCATGACTGCAGGGTGGTCCTCATGCTCTATGAGGAGCTTACTTAGGCTGCCTTCATATGCTTCTGCTTCGGCATTGCGAGCCATGCCACGAAAATCTTCTGGTACCTCATCGGGTGGTGGGTCTCCGAACATTTTGAGCTCGCTGAACATGGCGCCGAGTAGCTTAGCACGGGCTAGTTCGCGCTCTTCCGTGGCGTTTACGTCCCTGATAAGGTCGAAGCCCACAATTATTTGAGTAACATGCTTAGTAATAAATTCCCCGCGTTCGGTGGGCTCCAAGTCTTTCGCCCTCCGAAGGATTGTGGGTTGCGGTGTGGGGACTTGTGGCTTGGAAGCTTTTTTGCTTTTTTTCTTACCATTGTCGCTCTCGGTCCGCGGAGCGGGCGGTGCGGTACGCAAGCGCGGTGCGTTATCCTCGTGCCCGTAAGGGCTTTCTATGGATTCCATATGAGCTGCTGTCATCATTTCTCCTCCCCATCAGCATAAATGAGTGTTTCAAGAGATCTTGTAAGAAATTTCACCACCAAAATGTGATTAATTACACTTTAGCGAGAACGGCGTCGATCTTGGGGCGGTCAAAACCCACAATGATTTCACCGTTGATGTCGATGACTGGAATGCCGCGCTGACCACTTTTGGTGACGGCCTCGACGGCGTACTCCGGCTTGGATTCGACATCGCGGTCTTCGTACTTAACACCCAGTTTGTCGAAGTAATCTTTTGCGGCGTGACAGAATGCACACCAGGTTGCGCTGTATACAGTGATAGATGGTTGGGCCATAATCGAGAGTCCTTGCTTACTATACATAGTATAGCATAGGTAGCCGACTATGTTGAGTGTCCTGTATGGCTGTGACTTGCGAGAAGTTAAACAGAGATGATATACTAGCCCCGAATGAGTACTTCTACAAAGCCAGCGACGATGCCGCCGACTTCTGGCAAGGGTGGTAAAAAGTCCGCCTCTTTGGACGAATCCCGATCCACTGTACAGCGTCAGTTTGTGCAGATGGCTTTGAATATGGGCTGGCAGCTGGCTGTTGTAGTGCTGGTGCCTGTCATTGGCGGCGTTTACCTTGACCGCGCTCTCGACACCGCCCACGTCTTTACATTTGTAGGCCTGGCGCTTGCGCTGGTCGGTACAGTTATTGTTATGTGGCGCGCCATGCAGGCTGCTAACAGTCTGCCAGTGCCTAAGCTCACTGACGAGCAAAAACGCGATATTAAAAAAGCCTACGAGGAGGATGACGACTAATGGTAAACCTATTCGCCGCTGACGGCCCCGTTGTTCACGTAGCGCCAAACCACATTTTTACGATCGGTAGCTTTGAAGTTACTAACTCCATGTTCTATGGCGTGATTGTGTCGTTGTTAATGGTAATTGGTCTGGTTTATGCAGCCCGCCGCGTGACAGTTCACCCGAAGGGTGGCTTTATTCAATATCTTGAAGCAATCGTTAGCTTCGTTATCGATCTGGTTGAAGGCGCCTTTGACAATAAAAAGGTTGGCCGCAAGTACGTACCATTTTTCGTTACCCTTTTCTTCTTCGTCCTTATACATAACTGGTCTGGCCTGATCCCCGGTGTTGGCGAGGCTATTCAGTCGCACGGCGAACCGCTGCTGCGTGCTATGACTGCTGACCTGAATACTACATTGGCGCTGGGCCTGGTAACTATGGGCTTTGTATACTTTGCCGCTATCCGCGAGGTTGGCGGTTTCACGAAATACATCCGCCACTTCTTTATTGGCAGCCCACTCAATCCGCTGTACCTAGTAATTGGTCTCATTGAAATGTTGACTGACCTAACCCGCGCGCTCAGCTTGGCGCTCCGACTTTTCCTTAACATGACCATTGGTGAAATTGTGATCGCCGTATTTGCGTACCTGGGCGGCCTGCTAGCCCCAGCCAGCGCTTTGGCGCCGATCACGGCTTTGCCGTTTACCTTACTTGAGCTGGGCGTTGGTGCCCTGCAGGCTTATATTTTCGTCATCCTCGCGGTCAATTACTTGGCCATTACTGTCAACAGCGCGCATAGTCACGCTAGCTTGACCGAAGATGAGTCGCCTGAAACAATTAAAGCAGTCACTGCCAAAGCATAAGGAAGTAAAGGAGTTTATATGGTAGAACTAGTAGCAGAAGCAGTTAATACAAGCGTTATTGGTCACGGTATCATGATCGGCGCCGGTTTCATCGGCCCAACCATCGGTATTGGTTTGGTAGGTGCTAATTACCTAGCAGCAGTTGGTCGTAATCCTGAAGCCTCGAAGTTCCTGGGTCAAGCCCTGGTGTTCGTTGGTCTTATCGAGGTGTACGGTCTGCTGGCCTTCGCATCAACATTCTTCGTTAACTAAAGGACTTTATCTTGATAGCATCAGTAACACAATTTGCAGCGGAAGGATCATCGGGCGGCATTGGCGCGCTTGGTGTTGATGTCAAAGCATTCGTAATCCAGCTGATCACCTTTGTGCTGGCCTTTTTGGTGTTGCGCAAGTGGGCATTTGGTCCGATCGTGAAGATCATGAAACAGCGCCGCGAAACTATCGAGAGCGGTGTTAAGCTCGGTGAGCAAATGAAGAAAGAAAAGGCCGAGCTGGAAGCGCAAGTTGCCAAGCAACTGCAGGACGCTCGCACTAAGGCCGATGGCATTATGTCTGACGCCGAGGCGAATGCCCGCGAAACTGTTCGTGAAGCTGAAGAAAAAGCTTCTGAAAAAGCGGCCGTCATCATTGCCGAAGGCAAAGAGCGTGGTGAGCAAGAAGTTGTTCGCGCGCGCAAAGCCTTGGAAGCTGAACTGGTAGGCCTGATTAGCGACGCGACCGAAACCATCATTGGTGAAAAAGTCGACGCTAAAAAAGACAGCGCCTTAATTGACCGCGCCCTCAAGGAGAGCCGCGCTTAGTATGGCTAAATTACCACGTCTCGAGATTGCAAAGGTATTGGCGGAACGCTCACTAGGGCGCGTCAATACCAAGCAATTCAGCGACCACATCGCTGCTTACTTATTGAGCGAACGCCGAACCGCCGAACTCGAGCCCCTACTGCGCGATATTATGCAGTACCGCGCCGACCAAGGGATTGTCGAGGTTATAGCAGTGAGCGCTCACCCAATAAGCGACAGTGTTCGTAGGGACGTGGAAGCGCGGGTAAAAACAGTCTTCCCTGACGCTAAGCAGATCATTGTGTCGGAAGAACTACAACCGGAATTGGTTGGCGGTATTCGTTTAGAACTGCCAAACCAACAATTCGATTTGAGCGTCCGCGCCAAATTGAGCCGATTTAAGCAATTAACTACTTCTGGAAAATAGGAAAGGATACGTAGTGGCTGAAACAATTTCAATCAAATCATTATCAGACGACATCCGGGCTGCCATTGCAGAGCTCAAAGAACGCCCGGAAATTGAGAGCGTCGGCATCGTAACTCGCGTTGGTGACGGTGTGGCCTGGATTTATGGCCTCCGCAACTGTAAGTTTAACGAAATGCTCGAACTCGAAGGCGCAGACGGTTCGACCGTTACTGCTTTTGCCTTGAACCTCGGCGAAGAAGAAATCGGTGCTGTACTATTGGGTGCTGAAACGGCCGTTCGTGCCGGTTCTAAGGCTCGCCTAAGCGGTCGCGTGCTGGAGGTCCCAGTTGGCCCCGAACTTGTTGGTCGCGTGGTTGACCCGCTCGGCCGTGCCCTCGACGGCGGGGATCCAATTAAGACTAAGCAGACAGCACGCGTTGAGCGCCCTGCGCCAGGTGTTCTAGACCGCAAGAGTGTGCACGAACCGCTGATGACCGGTATTACTGCTATTGACGCCATGGTGCCAATCGGCCGTGGTCAGCGTGAGCTTATTATTGGTGACCGTCAAACTGGTAAGACTGCCATTGCTGTCGACACCATGATTAACCAGTATCGCCAAAAGACCGGTGTTATTAACATCTACGTTGCCGTTGGCCAGAAGCTGTCTAAGGTTGCTCGCTTGGTTGAGCGCCTGAAGCGTGAAGGTGTGATGGACCAGACTATTGTGGTCGCTACCTCACCTGCTGACAGTGCTGCCATGCTATACCTGGCACCATATGTCGGTACCGCTATGGGCGAATACTTCCGCGACAACAAGCAACACGCGCTGATTATTCACGACGACCTAACCAAGCATGCCGCTGCATATCGCCAGATGTCATTGCTCCTGCGCCGCCCCCCAGGTCGCGAAGCTTACCCGGGTGACGTCTTCTACTTGCACTCTCGTTTGCTGGAACGCGCCGCCAAGCTTTCTGATGAACTTGGCGCCGGTTCTTTGACTGCTCTGCCAATTATCGAAACGCAGGCTGGTGACATTTCTGCTTACATTCCTACCAACGTGATTTCGATTACTGACGGTCAGATTTTCATGGAAACGAACCTGTTCTACCAAGGTATTCGCCCGGCTATTTCGGTTGGTCTGTCGGTGTCACGTGTGGGTGGTAGCGCCCAGACTAAAGCTGTTAAGGCTGTTGGTGGTTCACTTCGCCTTGACTTGGCACAGTTCCGCGAATTGGCTGCTTTCTCGCAGTTCTCGACCGACCTGGATGCCGAAACTCGTCAGACTATTGAACGCGGTCAGCGCCTGACCGAACTTCTGAAGCAGCCACAGTACAGCCCATATGCCATTTGGCAGATGTACGCTATGCTTTTGGCCGCTACCAAGGGTGCCTTTGACAAGGTTCCTCTTGATAAGGTTAAGCCTGCCGAAGAAGCATTGTTCCGTGAACTGAAGAGCAAGCACGCTAAGGTGGTTGACGCTGTTAATACTGGCGACAAACCAACTGACGAGCAGAATGACGCCATCCTGAAGGTTGCTAAAGAAATCGCTAAGGCCTACACCGGCAAGGAAAGCTAAATAGATGGCTAGTACCACTGCACTAAAGCGCCGCATTACATCTGTCAAAAATACCAGGCAGATTACTAAGGCTATGCAGTTGGTTTCGGCCTCTAAAATGCGCCGCGCCCAGGAGTATGCCTTCCGTAGCCGCGATTACCGCGAAGCTGCCACTGACCTCATGAAGCGTCTGAGTACGATTAATGAAGTTAGCAAAACGCCACTGTTCGTAAAGCGCCCGGTTAAGACTCGTCTGTACGTTGTAATTACGAGTAACAGCGGTCTGGCTGGTGCGTACAACTCAAACGTATTAAAGCTCCTTGGCGCCGGTTTGAAAGAAGACGCTGCGAATAAAGTTACCAGTCGTGTTATCACGATTGGTAGCAAAGCTGCGCAGTTTGTGCGGCGCGTGCAGGGTGTTGAGCTCGAAGCTGCCTACCCTGCTTTCGGCGACCAACCAACGGCCAATGATATCCGCCCCTTGCTCAACACCGTACTGGAACAGTACAAGGACGAAGTCGTCGACGATGTCAGGGTTATTTACACTGAATTTAAGTCAAACCTGCTGCAGGAAGCTACTGCACTGCCGTTGCTGCCAGCGCAACCGATTCAAGACAGTACTGCACCGGCGATTTCTGAGTTTGAGCCCGATCTGGAAACCGTTGTCGAGCAAGTTACCGCTCGCCTGGTTGAAGCCCAGGTATGGCAAGCTCTCTTGGAAAGTCTGGCCAGCGAACACTCCATGCGCATGATTGCTATGAAGAACGCCACCGATAATGCCAAAGAATTGATCGAGGATTACACCCTAGAACTAAACACTGCTCGTCAAGCGAGCATTACGCAGGAATTAGCAGAGATAACCGGTGGAGCGGAGGCATTAAATGGTTAATAAATTTAATCAAGCACCAGCTACCGGTACGAGTCCGGCAGAGACTAGTCACTTTGAGAAAATATTTCCCTATTACAATCCCGAAGGTGACGATATCGTCATCGGCCGCCAGACTGACGACAGGGATTGGATGACACGGCAAGTAGAAATTTTACGAAGCGAGCGACTCGGCACACCAGACACTAATCAGCAGCAAGGAGAACAATAATGGCAACAGCAACCAAGGTAAAAACTAAAAGCGGCAAGATCACCCAGATTGTGGGCGTGGTTGTTGACGTCGAGTTTTCGACCGACAGCCTGCCGGCAATTTACAACGCTCTCGAAGTTGAGAACGAAGGCAAGAAAATCGTTATGGAAGTTGCTCAGCACCTGAGCGAATCTACCGTTCGTGCTATTAGCCTCGGCTCAACCGATGGTCTGGAACGTGGTAGCGAAGTTGTCGACACGGGCGCACCAATTAGCGTACCAGTTGGCGAAGCTACACTTGGTCGCATGTTCAATGTGGTGGGCGAGCCAATTGACGGCCAAGCTGACATTCGTAGCAAGGGCACTGCCCCAATTCACCGTGATCCACCTGCCCTCGCCGACCAGTCCGGTACGGTTGAAATCCTAGAAACCGGTATTAAAGTTATCGACCTGATTGCCCCAATTACCAAGGGTGGTAAGGTTGGTCTGTTTGGTGGTGCTGGTGTTGGTAAGACCGTGCTTATTCAGGAGCTGATTAACAACATTGCTAAGTTCCACTCTGGATACTCAGTGTTCGCCGGTGTTGGTGAGCGTACTCGTGAAGGTAACGACTTGTACGGCGAAATGACCGAATCTGGCGTTATTAAGAACACCTCACTGGTCTTCGGCCAGATGAACGAGCCACCAGGAGCTCGTCTGCGCGTTGGCCTTTCTGGTTTGACGATTGCTGAAGGTTTCCGCGATAAGGGTGCTGACGTGCTGTTCTTTATGGACAACGTATTCCGCTTTACGCAGGCCGGTGCCGAGGTATCTGCCCTGCTTGGCCGCTTGCCATCTGCCGTGGGCTATCAGCCTAACTTGGCTCAGGAAATGGGTGCTTTGCAGGAACGTATTACATCGACCCGCCAAGGCTCTATTACGTCTGTACAGGCCGTGTATGTGCCCGCCGACGACCTTACCGACCCGGCTCCAGCAACTACCTTTGCCCACCTTGACTCAACCATCGTGTTGAATCGTGCGTTGACCGAAATTGGTATCTACCCAGCCGTTGACCCACTCGACTCTAGCTCGACCATTCTTGACCCTGAAATTGTTGGCGAAGAACACTACACTGTCGCCCGCGAAGTGCAGCGCGTACTGCAGCGCTACAAGGACTTGCAAGATATCATTGCCATCCTTGGTATGGAAGAACTGTCTGAAGAAGACAAGCAAACCGTGGCCCGCGCTCGTCGCATCCAGCGCTTCCTAAGCCAGCCATTCTTC
>OUMM01000003.1_pt1 | contig 13819 bp, 12 predicted proteins | sample 1691001 | NCBI WGS metagenome assembly OUMM01 (sample SAMEA3914864, study PRJEB12502) | metagenome | biome: forest; material: soil | place: USA | collected 2012-03-12 | depth 0.3 m
CGCTAGCTCTGCGAGTGAAACATCAACTTCGTGTCCGATAGCAACAAGCGTCGGAACCCGACTGGCGGCTACGGCACGCGTAACCTGCTCTGTCGAAAAAGCAGCCAGATCTTCAGCGCTGCCACCACCACGAATGAGCACTAAAACTTCGGGCGGCTGCGCCATAGCATTAAACTGCTCAATTGCAGCAACAATTTGGCGCGGAGCGGGTTCGCCCTGCACCTGTACGTCAATTGCCTCAACCTCTACGCCGCCCCAGCGGGCATTCAATATCTTTACAAAGTCAGCGTATGCCGCTGACTGTCTAGAGGTAATAAGCCCAATACGCGCTGGGGGGTATGGCAAGAGCCGTTTACGCGCTGGGTCAAACAGGCCCTCTTTGGTTAGTTGCGCTTGTAAGAGTTCGGCAGCTTTTTTAATTGACCCTTCGCCGGCGGGCTGAATCGACTGGACATTCATGCTAAAGCCGTACAGATTGTGCAGCCGCGGCGTGGCGGTGACCTTAAGTAACATGCCGTCTTCGAGGGGCCCAGGCAGCATGAATACCGTGCCGAAGAATTTTACGCTGGCGTAGTCATCTTTGAGGTCAAAATAGAGCCATTTCCCTTTGCTCACCCGTAGATTAGCCAGCTCGCCAGTTACCGTGACCGACGGATAGGCGTAGTCAAACGTCTGATTAATAAGGGCGACAAGCTCGCCAACGCTGACTTCAGGATTCATTACAGCCCCCGAACGCTTTGTTTTTGGCTATTCGACAAATTCTTCTGGTACAAGTAGTAGCCCGGTGGCACCTGAATTAAGGTGCTTAACACCCGGTACATAACAATTACTGGCAGGCTTACACTGGCAGGAACACCGGCAGTTGCGAGCACCGCTGTCATGAGAAATTCGTAAATACCAACACCGCCCGGCAGAACCGAAATCAGGCCAGCAAAGTTGGCAACGCCGTACGCCAGTATGATCGCACCAATGTTTACAACTTCACCGAAGGCCAAGAAGACCACGTAAATCGACAATATCTCGGTGACGTTCATCATAACCGACCACCAGAAGGGCGCTTTTAATTGCGGCAGACTACTCCGCAGCAGCTGATAATTATCATGAAAGTCATTAAAGACATGCTTGGCCTTAGAGATCTTAATGGTTTCAGGATGATGCGGCCGCACCAGGTGGATCAACCGGTTCAAGAGCTTTGTTACACCAGTAAAAAACTGGTTAATGCGCGCCTTGCTCCCTACCACATAAACGAACCCGAAGGTCCCCACAAGCAAAAGTGTGGAAAGCGCTGTGCCGACCAGAATTGTCAGGTTATTCACCCGACCCATTACCGCCAGACTAAGCATGCCAATTACCAGCAGTAGCTCAAACGACAGGAATGTAAGCGCCAGTTTCATCACTTGAATCAGCGTTGCTTTGGCGCCAGTGATATCGCTATTTTTCAGGCGCAGGCCAAAGTATGAAATGCCAGCTGCCCCACCGCTTGGAAACACATGGTTTACGAAGTTTAGTTCTAGTGCGGCCTTATATAAAAATTTGTAGTCCAGCTCATTGCCCACTACCCGAAACATATGCTGATACAGCTTGGTTTGGGCGTGGTAGTTCACGACCTGTAACGGCAGCAGTAGCCAGAGCAGCCAGCTGTTGACGTGCTTTAGGTTCTCAATCGTTCCGAGTAAGTCGTCACGGATCGCATAAGCCAGGAGCAGCAGCGCCACGATGGTGACGATATTCAGTATCAGCTTCCAGTGGCGGCGCCAAAACGAATTTTTTTCGGCCATATGCTCTTTAGTATACCCCAGTTATCAGCTATACTGTAAACAGATGCAGAGTTTATTAATTTTAGGCCGCCAGGCCGAGCTGGGCCTTGCCGAGCTGGAAAGTTTGTATGGATCCGAGCTAGTTCAGGCTGCCGGTTCACAGGCGGCCATTGTCGATATCGATCCTTGCCTGCTAGCTTTTGACCGCCTGGGCGGCTCCATGAAGTTCTGCAAACTATTAACCACGCTCGACACAAATTCCTGGAAAGAAGTCGAGAAGTTCTTAGTACAGGTCTCTCCTGGCCACTCACAGAGTATGCCCGAAGGCAAAATGACACTCGGACTCAGTCTATACGGCTTTAACGAAACCGTGCAGCGCATTGAGGCCACCGGCTTAACCCTTAAAAAAGCTATTAAAAAAACTGGTCGCAACGTACGCCTCATCCCCAACAAAACCCACGAACTCAATGCCGCCCAGGTCATCCACAACAAATTAACCAGCCCTACAGGCTGGGAATTAGTGTTTGTGCGCGACGGCGACAAGGTATTAGTTGCACAGACCGTCAAAGTCCAAGACATCGATGCCTACGCCCGCCGCGACCGCGAACGACCGCTGCGCGACACCAAAGTCGGTATGTTGCCACCAAAGCTCGCGCAAATCATTATTAACTTGGCCGTTGGCCAGCTGCCCAGTGAAAAGCTGCAAAACATCTGCGACATCCCCGCCGGCGAACCAATCCCTTTCAACCTGTTAAATCGCACCATCCTTGATCCATTCTGCGGAACTGGCGTCGTCTTGCAGGAAGCCTTGCTCATGGGCTACCACGTCACCGGTACAGACCTTGAGCCACGCATGGTCAAGTACACGCAGAAGAACTTGGAGTGGCTGCACAATGAGTACAATCTGCCCGATCTCGACAGCGTTGTTGAGACTGGCGACGCCACCAACCACACCTGGTCAGTCAAACCCGACTTCGTTGCCGCCGAAACATACCTGGGTCGCCCCTTTACGAGCGTGCCTGGGGGCGAAATTCTAAACCAGACAATCAGCGAATGTAATTTGATTATCAAAAAGTTCCTCCAGAATATCCACGATCAAATCGAACCTGGCACTCGTCTGTGTCTCGCAGTTCCCGCCTGGCAAATTGGCAAAAATCCACTAAAGCGGCTACCCCTGGTTGACCAGATAAGCGATTTGGGCTATAATCAGGTAAGTTTTGAGCACATTGGGAACGCTCCCCTGGTCTATCAGCGGCCAGATCAAATTGTCGCTCGCGAATTATTAGTAATCACAAGGAAGTAACATGTCACACGTCAAAGCTGGCGGTACCGCCAAAAACGTCCACGACTCCCCCGGCCAGCGCCTGGGTGTTAAGCGCAGTGGTGGCCAAAAAGTCCGCACCGGCGAAGTTATCGTTCGTCAGGTTGGCATGACTAAGCGCGCCGGTGACGGCACCAAAGTCAGCCGCAACTTCACCATCCACGCTGCACGCGATGGTGTGGTCCAGTTCAAGAGCCGCAAGGTTCGCCTGTTTACTGGCAAGTCTGTACGCCGCACAGAAGTTACCGTAGTCTAATTCTCTTAAAGGCGCGAAAAAGAATACCAAAAACGGTGTTCTTTTTTATTGCGCGTTGTACCGTAGGAGGGCCACTTGGTAGGAAGGCTTGAATTTTGCACGAAGTTTAACGCCTTCCTCAAAGCCCTGATAGTAAGCCTCAAGGGTTGCAGCATTTTCTGAAGCGTGACCCTCTGCTTGTTCAATTGTTTGCAATACCATTCGAACGCGTCCAGGAATAGAGCTAACATCTCCGCCCGCTGCCATTACTGCGAAGGTTTCAGCAAAGTCCTCACCAGGGCTTTCGTTGGCATAACCAGTCAAAGGAAACTCTCTGGCCTCTGTTGCCTGTGCTTCATCTAAATGCCAGCGGTGCTTCGAGCTAAAATCACCGCTTTCGGTGTGCTGCCGATTCCAGCCGAACTGGTTCTGAAAAGCCGATACACCGCTAACCGAACTGCCAAGGCGAGATTCTGCCTCCTTGGGGTTAATGCCCAAGGCTTCACTTTCACCCGTGGTTACGATATCAAGGGCGTGTCCTAACTCGTGAGCCATAAATATTTTGTATTGCGGCTCTTTGCCTTCAAAGTAGCGGAAGTAGCGGCCACCACGATCATTATGGGCCCCATAAAAATCTCGGGCCTCCCGCAAGTGGTCTATGTTAACTGCTAGGATGCGCCCATATGTTGAGAATGATGCGGCGTTACCATCGGGAAAATGCGAGGCAGGAAGAAGTGCGACACCGGTAACGCGATCGAATATCTTGCCCTTCGATAGCGTTACTACAGCCTGTAAAGCTTCTTTAAATTGTGTTATTTCCTCATCATCAAGCGGCTTATCACTAAAATTAAGAATATCGAGCACACGTTCACCATCACTAATCTCTACGGCATCTGTTATGCCTTTAATTGAGGCCTCATTAAGACCTGCATATTCACTGGCCCACCAACGTGCTGAACGAGCAATTGTTGTTGCTGTCGAGCCGCTCTTCACTTCCTGGATGCCTTCTTGAATGAGTGAAGTATTTGCAGGGTCGGTAACATCAATGCGCTCACCGCCGGCAAGGCCATACGCGCGCGACCAATTGTGTGACCCATCGCTGAGCGCTACTGCACTCATTGCAATATCAAGGTCCGCTTCATCTGCCATTGACGGCCTAAATTCGGCTTCAGTAATGAGATGCTCGACGGATTCCTCAAGCGTTTCAGCGGGAATGCGCTGTATAGGTACGGTTTCGTGAGGCGTAGATATTTCTGACATTTTTATACTTAACTTATACTAATATTATTAGCATAAGTTGTATAAAAAGTCAATTTAGTGTTATTGGTCGAGACCGAGGTGGTGCTTGATGCGCTCGATGACATCTGCGATGACCACCTGGGATTTGACCATGTAGTCGTCTACGCCGAGGCTTTCGGCACGCTCTTTGTCGCTTTCCTGGCTGAGGGCCGTGAGCATAATGACTTTGAGATTGGCTGTTTCGGGAGTGTTACGCAGAATGTCGAGCACGTCGAAACCGCTTACTTTGGGCATCATGACGTCGAGCAGGACAAGGTCGGGCTTGAAGCTAATAGCGTCAGCTAGGGCCTCTTCCCCGTTGGCGACGCGACGCACGTCGAAGCCTTCGGCCTGGAGGCGCATTAAATACACGTTTGCTAGGGCGTCGTCGTCTTCGACTAAAAGGATTCGCTTTGGATGCATTACGCTTATGGTAGCTCAGATTGGCCCGTAGGGCAACTGCTAGCCTTGCTTAGCAATAGCTGCTTTAATGAAGCCGTCGAACATTGGGTGAGCATGTACTGGACGGCCCTTGAATTCTGGGTGGAATTGGCTGGCGAGGAAGAATGGGTGGTCAATACCCTCAATGACTTCGACTAGGTTAGTCTGCGGGTTGCGGCCAACGGCGCGAATGCCCCAACTTTCATATTGGTCGATGTAGTCAGCGTTGCATTCGTAGCGGTGGCGGTGGCGCTCAACGATCTTCTCGGAACCGTAAACTTTGGCAGCCAGGCTACCGGGCGTCAGGTCACAGTCGTAGTCGCCGAGACGCATGGTGCCGCCGGTGTTTTCTTTGCCCTTCTGGTCGGCCATGGTGGCAATGAGTGGGTTGGCCGTGGTGGGGTCAACCTCGGTAGTGTTAGCGTCGCTCAGACCGCTTAAGCGGGCAGCGGCGATAACTGCCATGTGGAGACCGTAGCAAAGGCCCAGGTACGGTAGTTTGGTTTGCAATGCGGTTTGGGCGGCTAGGATTTTGCCGTCGACGCCACGCGTACCGAAGCCGCCGGGCACAACAATGCCGTCATAGTTGCTCAAATCGATGGATTCACCGACTTTTGAGGCGTCAATCCACTGAATGTCGACATTCACGTCGTTCCACCAGGCAGCGGCCTTGAGGGCCTCGAAAACGCACATATAGGTGTCGGCGTTGTCCATATATTTAGCAACAATACCAATGGTGACTTTTTTATCGAACTTCGTAGTCGCTCGCTTGACCATCTCGCGCCACTCGGCCAGATCTGGCTTATCTGTTTGCAGGTCGAGCTTACGTGCAATAACGTCAGCAATTCCTTCATCTTCCAGCGTTAGCGGTACCTGATAAATACTGTCAGCATTTGGCAGCAGCGCAATCGCTTCTTCGCCAACGCCGCAGAACTGACTGAGTTTAGTTTTGACGTTCTCGGGTGGCATAGTTTCGGAGCGAGCCATCAGAATGTCGGGCTGAATACCGAGGCCACGGATTTCGCGGACTGAGTTTTGGGCTGGTTTGGTCTTAGTCTCTTTGCTAACCCCCAGATATGGTAGATACACCAGATGTACGTAGCAGCAGTTTTCGCGACCCACGCGCATGCTAAACTCGCGGATAGCCTCGATGAAGCTGAGTGATTCGTAGTCTCCGACAGTACCGCCGATTTCTACAATATGCACATCAAAGCCTTGGCCGGCCTCTTCGATGTGGTCCTGAATTTTGCCAGTTACCTGTGGAATTATTTGGACGGTGCGCCCTTCGTATTTGCCGTTGCGCTCGTCTTCGATAACTTTGAGAAGTACGCGACCGCTCATAAGGCTGCTAGCCTGGGTAAGCTCTTGGTCGATGAAACGCTCGTAGTGGCCAAGGTCGAGGTCGGTTTCGGCGCCGTCTTTTGTTACAAAACATTCACCGTGTTCGCGTGGATTGAGTAATCCTGCATCGACGTTCAGATACGGGTCACATTTCTGGAGATTAACGGAGAGCCCACGGGCTTTTAGGAGGTTGGCGATTGAGGCGGCGGTGATACCCTTGCCGAGTCCGGAAAGTACACCACCAGTAACAAAAATGTATTTCGTAGGCTTATTCGCCACGTTCACCTGCCCTCTTTATTTCCTGGTTATGATAGCACAACCACCGTTAACGCGCCAAGTATTGCTGAGCTGCGGTTAGCTGCGGATCGTTGCCAGCCTTGGCGTCCTCATCGGTCAATACGACTTTTTTGTCAGGTGTGATACCGCGGTGGTTAATGTTTTGGCCGTTCGGGCGGTACCAGCTCGCTACTGTCACTTTCAATTGGCTGTCGTCACCAAAGTTGATGATGCGCTGCACCACGCCCTTACCGTAACTTTTTTCACCGATAATGTACGCGTGTTTATTGTCGTGAAGAGCGGCAGCGACAATTTCGGAAGCTGAGGCGGACCCACTATTAATCAGTACGACCGTTGGTATGTCTGCAAGCTCGGCACTACCAGTCGATTGGTACGTTTGCATAACGGTGCTACCGCGCTTTTCCTGCATAATGAGCTTGTTCTCGGGTAACCACTCACTGGCGATAGAAACTGCGGTGTCAACTTGACCGCCAGGATTATTACGTAAATCTAAAATCATGCCTTTCACGCCGTCCGCTTTAAATTTAGCGGCTGCCTGGCGGGCCAGGTCTCCCGTATCTTGGCCAAAAGTACTAACTTGCATGTAACCGATGTTGCCATCCAGAGTTTTGGTGGTAACACTTGGAATGTGAATAGTCTCTCGGGTAATTTCAAGTTCCAGGGCCTGGGTGCCGTCACGAATAACTTGCAGCTTAACTTTCGTTCCGGCTTTACCCCGAATGGCCTTAACAGCGTCGTCCACTGACATGCCGGCTGTGGTTTTGCCGTTAATTCCAGCAATGACGTCCTTTGTCTTCAAGCCGGCTTTCTCGGCTGGCGTGCCAGCAATTGGAGCGATAACCTGGATGCTTCCCTGGTCGTTTTTGCCCAATTCGGCACCTACGCCACTGAACTGACCTTGCAGATCGTTATTAAATGACTCTGCTTCGGAAGGCGTGAAATACGTCGTGTACGGATCGTTCGTAGCCTCTGCTAGGCCATGCTTTAAGCCGCTAATAAGCTGTGCTTCGGTTAGCTTGCCATCGTAGTTTTCAATAAGGGAACGATACACCTGGCTAACAGTAGCGTAGTTTAAGGTCTCGGGCAGGTTGGCGTTTTGACCGGTGCCACGTGACCAGCTAATGGTGCCGTTACCGACATTTACGCCCGCTACAAACACGAGTCCAGCGAAGACGATGCCAGTGACAATTCTGACGGTTTTATCGCGCCAAATGCGTTTTAATCGGCCGGCTGCCGGCCGGGGTGTTTGTGTGTCCCTCATTCAGATTCAAGTATAGCTATTTATCGCCAGTCGCGCCACTGGTAACTTAAGCGGCCATTGAGCTGCGCGTTGTATTGTGAAACATAGATTTGATCGCCACTAACTTGTTCGACATACATGACGTGTCCCCATGTGCCGCTGTTGCTAACGGCAATGTCGCCGACTTGAGGAGTGCCGTACACAGGGATGCCGGCAGCGCGAGCTCGGTCGTCCCAGTTCTTGGCATTGCCCCAGAACATTGGCGGCGTGCGGCCAGAGGCCTTCACTGCCCAAGCAGCGTACGAGACACATTGACGAGTACAGTAGCCCCATGGGTCGGGACCATCGTTGTCATTACAGCCAGGCGCGGTGCTCATACTAAAGCCCGAGTCAGCGTATGGATAAGCACTTGGGCTGAAGTCGCTTACGGAGCCCGGGAAGCGCACGAAGGAGTAGGTGCCGGCTGGTGCAGAGTTGTTAGCGGCGCGCTGGGCAGCGATTAAAGCATTTAACTTGGACTGGTTTTGGGCGGTCTGTGCATTGTATGAGGCCTGCTGGGACTTGTTAAGATTCAGCATGTTGGATTGCTCGTTACGTGCATCGGCGAGCTGCGCAGACTGCGAGCGTTGGTCGGCCAGCAACTTAGTTACCTGCTCTTTCTGACTATTCAAGTCGGCCTGCAGCTTAGCAATCTTATCGAGCGTTACCTGGATAGAGTTCTGAACGGCACGACGGTATTCTTCTTTGTCGACATAATCACTGAGGTTGTTACTGGTAGCCAAGGCTTCGATAGGCGTCATTTGGCCTTCGATGTACATGGTACGAAGGTCGGTGCCAAGTACGGCTTTTTGGTAGTCGATTTCTGCCTGGGCCTTAGCAATTTCACCTTCTAGGCGGGTTTGCTCGGCCTGGTTGGCGTTAATAGCTGATTGCAACAAGTTGATTTGAGATTGCAAGCGAGTAATGGCGTCTTGATAACTTACTGCCTGGTTCTTCAGGTCGTTCACGGCGTTTTTGCTGGCATTAATCTGATCAGTACAGTCGGCAATGGTGCTACATGTTGCCGCAGCCCATGCTTTCTTTACACCGGGAAAAGTGGTGTATGAGATTAATAGGCCGAGCGTGACGGCCGCAAAAATTTTACCTGTTAGTGTGACGTTTCGAGTTGTTTTTTGCATAGTTTTTATGTTTTTTATGCGTGACCTTATTTTAGCACGAGCTGTCAAACTTGCCTACCTTCGTCCACCTGGAGACGATCTTTAATTTACTAAACAGTATCTTATTTCGTTTTGAATTTGAGGTACCGACGGGTCGCAATAAGAGAAGATGCGGTACCTATTACGATACCAAGCATAAGCTGGAACGTCAAGAATTCTAAGAAGTGATCGGCAAAATATTGGCTGGCATAGTTAATGTCCAGGAGGCCCAAACTGCTAGCCTGCAGTGCGTTACTGCTGGCCACGAATGCTGAGTTGATAATCAGCACCGATATAACCGCTGACAGCAATCCGTAAATCGCGCTTTCGACCACAAATGGGCCACGGATGTACCAAGTCCCCGCCCCGAGTAAGCGCATAATCTTGATCTCATCACGGCGGTTAAAGATTGCCATTTTGATGGTATTAAAGATGATAAGTGCCGACACAATCGCGAACACGATGATGCCTGCAATGCCGATGCGCTGCAAGATTTCGGCTGCATGACTAATGTTCTCGATGGCCTTCTGCCTATCACCAGAATATGATGGCGAGCCTTCTGTCTGTAAAGCAGCAACAGATTTTTGAGTTAAGAAGTCTTTAATATCTTGGATCTTATTTAGCTCACGAGGCTTAATAATGATGGTCGCAGGAATTGGGTTGTTGGCGAGTGATGCAGCCGTGGCTAGGGTCTCGTTGTCTGAGTTTTGGTCGATGTAGCGCTTCAGCGCCTCTTCTTTGTCGAGGTAGCGGACGCTCTCGACGTTAGGCTGTTGTTTAAGCTGCTGGGTCAGTTTTTCGCCCTGGGTTGTGGTAGTGGTGTCCTTTAGGAACACAGAGACGTCGATCTTTGAGGAAATATCGTCGATAGTGTGTGTCAGGGTGGCATTGGTGATGATCGAGAACAACACGATGGTTAGCGTAATAACCATGACTGCAACGGCTGCCACGGCCAGACTAGCATTACGAATAAAGTTCACGATGCCATCGTGAATGATACGTCCAAAGGTAATCCATTTGCGCTTCATGCTATTTCTTCTTTTGTCCTACGGTATACGTGCCGCCTGCTTTGTCGCTGGCAACTTTACCATGGTCAAGCGTGACCACGCGGCGCTTCAGCTTATTTACAATTTCTTGGTTATGCGTTGTAAGCAGCACTGTTGTGCCATATTTGTTGATCTTTTCGAGTACGCGAATAACGTCCCAAGCGTGCTTGGGATCAAGGTTACCGGTTGGCTCGTCGGCGATTAAGATACGCGGCTGACGGACAATAGCACGAGCAATGGCCACGCGCTGGCGCTCACCACCAGATAGCTGCATGGGCATATTATTCTCTTTGCCCTTCAAATTCACGATATCTAGCACTTTTGGTACGGTGTGCTGGATTTCTTTGCGGCCCATACCCACGATTTCGAGCGCGAAAGCAACGTTTTCGAATACGGTCTTATTAGGAAGTAGCTTGAAGTCCTGGAAAACCACGCCAATTTTCCGGCGTAGTAATGGAATATCTTTATCCTTGAGCTTATCGTAATCAATACCGCCGATAATAATCTTGCCGCTGGTTGGTCGCTCTTCGCGGGTGAGTAGGCGCAGAAGCGTAGTTTTGCCGGCACCGCTCTGTCCGACGACGATCACAAACTCTTTCGGCTCAACGTGAAGACTAATGCGGTCTAAAGAAGGCCCCATCGCTTTGCTGTAGGTTTTGCTTACCCGGTCCAGAAGAATCATTACTAGTTATTGTAGCATAAGCGCAACACGACGCCAGAACCGGCCGAATGCCTTTTGGCGCATCACGGTACGGTGGAAATACCCGCGCTCGCTTTCGATTGCCTGAACGTCTCGTAGCCGTAGGGCCAGCATGTCAGAGTCCCTACTCGGATCATCTCGAATAAGCTGTACGAGCACCCGTAGCTCAACACGTCCTTTTTGGGCGGCTAACTCTGCTTGCAATGGGCCGGTCATTTCGACTTCGACACTCGGCAGGATCTCGATACCGCAAAGTTTGACGAGCGCGTGGCGCTTTTTATATACGCCGGCCTGACCCAGCGTGTCCATAGGTTTAAAGAGTATGGTATCTGGCCTCATCTGTATGCGGAAACACGTTTGCTCCTCGCCGATACCTAGTAACTCATCGACGTATTGTTCGAGTGTTTCCAACTCTTCGGTAGTGATGAAGTGAGGATAGGCCGCCTGAACGTCCTTAATAGCCACAAGCCTTTCAGCAGGCGTCTTACAGCCTTCAAGCAGCTCATCCAGATCATCGGTGTAGTCTTCAAAGTATTCTCGTGATTTTAGCTCTGCAAAAGCGCTGGAATCAGCCATAAAGTCGAGCTGTACCTCGTCAATATCTGCTACGCATTCTGTGACACAGATTCGAGGCAGCTCGTCCTCTTCATCCTCGAGTTTGTAAGTGATCTCGCGGTCAAATAAAAGCTTAACAGCGTACCGCGGCCCCATGTCTTCGCCCATAAAAATAACACGGCCCTCTTCGACCAGCTTAAAGCCTTGCGACATGCACGCCGCCTCCTCGACCACTTGTGTCTGGCTTTCTGTAAACGGTGAGGAAGTGCCCTTTTCTAAATCAACAATTACCGCGCCCTCGAGGTAATCATACTCATCATCGATTGTCTCGGCGGCCAGCATAATGATTTGGCCAGAGACGCTAACCGGCCTGTCGAGCTTGGGCCAGAGCTCGTCAAGTTTATTCATATACATAAGTCGGACGTCCTCAGAAGGATTTGGGTAGGCATCTAACTCGGCTTGGACGCGCTTTGCCTCATCAAAAGCAGGCCAAAAAATCGGATCAACCAGGATTGGTGCTGATACTTCGGGACCGAATGGCCGCTCCTCAAACTCCTGCATTTGAGCGTATTGTACGCCCCGCGCTTATGCTTGCCAAGCTATTGCTGTTGATCTGTCAACGCATACTCGAGGTAGGCGTTTACCAATGGCTCGAGTTCGCCGTTGAGTACGGCGTCAGGATCGGAAGTTTCGTAGCGGGTGCGCAGGTCTTTTACTTGTTTATATGGATGCAGAACGTAGCTCCGGATTTGATTACCCCACGCCGCCTGCTCGTTAGGACCTTTTAACTCGCTCAGCTTTTCGGCATGCTGCTCTACCTGCAGCTGTGCTAATCGGCCACGGAGGATTCCGAGTGCGGTTTCTTTATTTTGCAACTGCGAGCGCTCATTTTGGATAGCAACTACAATGCCGGTTGGCACATGGGTGATACGTACCGCCGAGTCAGTGGTATTTACCGATTGTCCGCCGTGGCCACCACTCCGATATACATCAATCTTGAGGTCCTTTTCATCAATTTCGACTTCGTCTGGCTTGTCGATTTTGGGTGAAACCTCGACCTTAGCGAAGCTAGTCTGGCGCAGATTGTCAGAGTTGAATGGGCTGAGGCGGACGAGCCGGTGGACGCCGTGTTCGCCCTTTAGCTTTCCATAGGCAAACGGCCCGCTGACCTCTATTGTTGCACTCTTGAGGCCAGCCTCCTCCCCTGCCGATTCTTCAACCAAAGTATATTTCCACCCGGACTTTTCAAAAAAGCGAGTATACATTCTGAATAACATTTGTGTCCAATCTTGAGCATCAGTACCGCCCGCGCCGGCCGATAAAGTCAGGATGGCATCGTGGTCGTCATACGGACCAGCGAACTTTAGATCTTCTTTGAGCTCATTGAACGTCGCCTCAATAGCGTTGAGCTGCTGCTCAAGTTCGGCCTGCATGCTCTCATCCTGCAGGCTGGCGAGCTCAGTGATATCCGCAATGCCCTTTTGCAGATCTTGCCACGGCGCAACACGCGCATCAAGCTTGGCGATTTGCTGCATAGTGCCTTGTGCGGCAGTACTGTCGGACCAGAAGTCGGGCTGTTGGCTGGCAAGTTTTAGGCTCGCAAGCTCGGCCGCAAGCTTGTCAATCTGAAGGCTCCCTGCTGCTTCGTTGATCTGTTTTTGGAGGTCATGCGCGTGGTTTTCCATGGCGCTTTCCTGCCTACAGTACGCCTACCAGCTGATTGCTCCATAGTGGTGCGAGCTGCTTGCGGATTTCGGCGGAGAACTCATCGCCACACCCGCCTAGAATACCAACGCCCCAGATTTTGTCAGCGAACATGGAGCGTGCAATGTGAACGATCTCGTCTTTTTCGATGGCTTCGATACGAGCCGGAATTTGGTAGTAGTTTTCGATTACCTCGTCAAAGAAATAGCGGCCAGAGTAGCCACTGGCGGTACCACCCACGGTTTGAGCACTACGCTGGAAGCGGCCTAGTGCGTATTGCTTCGTACTCGCAATTTCGTCTTCGTCGATATCGCCGAGCATCACCTTGCTGAGCTCGTCGATAATAATGTCCATGAGCGCCCGGGCGTTTTTGTCAGACACCTGAGCCCCAAACCACCAGTTACTGGCATCGCGCGTCTGGCTGAGGCCTGAGTTCATGCCATACACTAGGCCCCGTTCACGCGCGGTGCCGAGGATACGGGAGTACAGCGTTTCGGTGAGCATGGTATTTACCAAGTTGAGCGCGTCGGTTTCGGGGTCAGTCATGCGGCGCTTCATGAAGGTGTCGATGTAGAAGTAGAGATTCTCAACGGTGTTGTTTTGCACGTATACCGGATGCGTGAGGCGTTTTGGCTTTTCGTGTGGCAGCTCGAACCGCTTACCCTTCTTTGGTAGGTCGACATTTTCGAGCATATTAATAACATGCTC
>OUMM01000027.1_pt1 | contig 12424 bp, 8 predicted proteins | sample 1691001 | NCBI WGS metagenome assembly OUMM01 (sample SAMEA3914864, study PRJEB12502) | metagenome | biome: forest; material: soil | place: USA | collected 2012-03-12 | depth 0.3 m
GAAGGCGTACTATAGATGTACGTGAATAAAAAGGCGCCCCAAAATCGCCATCACGGGTAAAAGGACGAGAAATCTCACAGCTTTTCGTCAGGGAAAGGTGGTATAAAAATACTATGATGCCGAATTCACCTGATTTTCAGGAATTTTTGAATCATCTAACAAATAATGCGCTCAATAGTTTGAAGCACGCAGATGCTATTGCTCGTAGTTTTGGCAGTGCGTACGTTGGTACTGAGCACCTGCTATTAGGCGTGCTGGCACAGGAATCCTCTATGGGTGCCAAACTACTTGAAGGTGCAGGTGTTACGCTTGATCGCGCACGGATGGCGCTCAACCTTACGCCAAAAACTCTCGTTATTAATATGGGCGCCAAGGGCCTGAGCGAAACTGCCAAACTCACGTTGAAGATGGCTTACGATGTAGCACAGGACTATGGCCAGGACTTTTGCGGTACTGAGCATATTCTCTACAGTATCCTCAGCCAAAAGAATGCGCGTGCCACTATTCTGCTGCGCGATATGAATGTCGATGTTGACGGGCTCAACTCTGAAATGGAACAGTTCCTGAACCGCCAGCAATATGAAGAAGGCGAGACCGATGCCGGCACCCGTCGTCGTGGCAAGAAAGCCAAAAAGACGGCTCTGGACTTCTTTGGTACCGACCTGACGCAGCAGGCACGCGAAGGAAAGCTCGATCCAGTTGTGGGTCGCGAGAATCAGATTCGCCGCGTGATTACCATCCTCAACCGTCGCACCAAGAATAACCCGGTGTTAATTGGTGAACCAGGCGTGGGCAAAACTGCCATTGTTGAAGGTTTGGCACAGCGAATTGTCTCCGAAGACGTACCTGATAGCTTGCTTGATAAGCGCATCATCATGCTCGACCTTGCCGGCATGATTGCTGGTACTAAATACCGCGGTGAATTTGAAGAACGCCTGAAAAAGGTAATGGGTGAGCTCGAAAAAGACAAGAAGACCATTATCTTCATTGACGAGCTGCATTTAATCGTCGGCGCTGGGGCAGCTGAGGGCGCCATGGACGCGGGCAATATCCTGAAGCCTGCTTTAGCCCGTGGCCGCATTCAACTGGTTGGTGCAACAACTACCAACGAGTACACTAAGCACATTGAGAAAGATGCTGCGCTGGAGCGTCGCTTCCAGCCGGTACAGGTTCCGGAAACTACGCCGTCAGAGACGCTGGCAATCTTAAAGGGCCTCCGCAAGCATTACGAAAACTTCCACGGCGTTAAGATTAGCGATGAAGTACTTGAAGACACAGTTAACTTAGCTAAGCGTTATATTCAAGACCGCTTTATGCCCGATAAGGCTATTGATCTGTTGGACGAAACTGCTGCGCATTTACGCGTTGATAAAGGTAAAACCAGCCCTGAAGTCCGCGAACTACAGAAAGAATTAAAGTTAGTTAATGCTCGTATTGACGAAGCGGTAGAGGCCGAGAACTACGAGCAGGCCGCCCAGCACAAGCAGCGCGCTTCGCAAATCAATAAAGAGCTCGAGAAGCTGCAAAAGGTCACTAAAGACCAGAAACGAATTACCGTTTCTAGCGAAGACCTCGCCGATGTGGTTGCCCGGATTACTGGTGTTCCGGTGAAGAAGGTCATTCGTTCTGAAGCTAAGTACCTACTAACGCTTGAAAAGACACTGTCTAAGTATGTCATTGGCCAAGAAGAGGCCGTAGAGGCTGTTTCCAAAGCCGTCCGCCGTAACCGGAGCGGCATTGGTAGTGAAAAGCGACCGATTGGTTCCTTTATTTTCCTGGGTCCAACTGGTGTTGGTAAGACCGAACTGGCGCGCGTTTTAGCTCGTGAATTCTTTGGTTCAGAGAACAATATGGTTAAGATCGATATGTCCGAATTTGGCGAACACCACAATGTGTCCCGCTTAGTTGGTGCCCCTGCAGGTTACGTCGGCTACGATGAAGGTGGGCAATTGACCGATAAGATCCGCCGACAGCCGTATAGTCTTGTACTGTTTGATGAGATTGAAAAGGCTCACCCCGACGTGTTTAACATGCTCCTGCAAATTCTGGAAGACGGCCACCTGACTGATGCTAAAGGCCGTCGCATCGACTTTACGAATACAATCGTCATTATGACGAGCAATATTGGTGCCGACAAGCTGCAAAAAGAAGCCAACTTTGGCTTTAGCGCCAGCCGTGGCAAGGAACTTAAGGAGCTCGATGAGCTACACGAGGCAAACGAAAGCCGTGTTCGCGATGAGCTCAAGAAAATGCTGCGCCCTGAACTGCTCAACCGAATCGACAAGACAATCGTCTTCCGGGCGCTCACTAAGAAAGATATCTTCAAGATCATTGATTTACAGATTGACGAGCTCAAGTCTCGCCTGCAGCGTAAGGGCCTGAGCGTCCAACTGACGCCTGCCGCCAAGCAGTACTTACTTGAGAATGGCTATGATCCGCATAATGGCGTACGCCCACTTCGCCGTTTAATCCAAGACACCATTGAAGACCATGTTGCGCTTGATCTGCTTGAAGAGAAGTATGGTAAGGGTGACATCATCCAGGTTGCCGCCAAAAGTGGCGAGTTGTCATACGCTACTGCTGGCGAATAGTTAGTGCTACTATAGGAGCAGTGACACCAACAGCAGCAAGAAGTCGCAAAGCACCCCTGAAGACCGGTATATTATTACTGGTTATCGCTGGGGTGCTTTTGTTGGGCTGGTCCCAGCGTACGGCACTCTACGACTACGCCCGGCTGTTTAATTACACGCCATCAACCGAAGCTTCGAAGTTGGCCGACGAGGCGACTATGACTGATTATGCGCGGCACATGTACTATGTGAACCACCCCGAAATTAAGGAGCGCTCAAACTTTTCTACCTTTTGTAATGTCGGAACCGAACAGTCGGTTGTTTTAGGATGTTATAAGGGTGGCCAACGAGGTATCTACCTACTGAACGTCACAAACCAGGAGCTGGCAGGTATTGAGCAGGTGACGGCAGCGCATGAAATGCTACATGCCGCCTACGAGCGCCTTAGTTCATCGGAGCGCCAGCGCATTGACGGCCTGCTCGAGGATTATTACAAAAATAAACTCACCGATCAGAACATTAAAGACACAATGGATCAGTATAAGCAGACTGAGCCTAATGATTTGGTCAACGAAATGCACTCTATTTTTGGGACAGAGGTTGGTGGTTTGCCATCGGAGCTAGAGGATTACTATAAGCAGTATTTTACTGACCGCGCCAAACTAGTCGCCTACTACTCGGCGTACCAGGAGGCGTTTAGCAGCCGCCAGCAGCAAATAAAGCAAGCAGACGCACAACTTGATATGTGGAAAAATCAAATTGATGAACTCGAGAGCACGGTCAAAGCCCAGCAGTCGCAGTTGCAGGCCCAGCGCAGTGCTTTAAATCGCGATCGTGCAAATGGCAATGCAGAGGCCTATAACGACGGTGTAGACGACTTCAACGCCTTAGTGACGCAATACAATGTCAAAGTGTCGGAGCTGCAAAACCTGATCACTCAGTATAACCAGCTGATTCAAACGCGCAACAGTATCGCTTTTGAAGAGCGGCAGCTGGTGCAATCGATCAGTTCGTCTGGTATTGAACGGCAATAACAGTGGTACACTAGAGTTAGAAGGGGAAGAAGGGATTTTCTTGTATGGCTAAAAAATCGGCAGTGCGATATGTATGTAGTAACTGTGGTCAACCTAGCAGTAGCTGGAGTGGCCGCTGTCCGCATTGTGGCGAGTGGAATACGCTCGAAGAACAGATTGCACCTGCCGCTCTCGCCGCCGTTGCCGATAGTGGACATAGACTTGTTCCACAGGATATTGCAACGGTTGCCAAGCAGCGTGAAGAACGCCTTGTCAGTGGTATTGCCGAAGTTGATGATGTTTTAGGGGGTGGTGTAGTGCCTGGCAGCGTAACCCTGCTTGCTGGTCAGCCAGGTATCGGCAAAAGTACCTTGCTGATGCAGTTTGCACACGCCCTGTCCGCCAGTGCGAAAGTGTTATACGTGAGTGGAGAAGAGTCGGCCCATCAAGTTGCCTCGCGCGCCAGTCGCCTAAAAGCTGGCGGTAACTCGTTACAGCTGGCAACCAGTACTTCGGCAGACGATATTGCTGCAACGATCGCCTCTGGTGAGTATCAGTTGGTAGTTATAGATTCTATTCAGACACTCAGCGTATCGGCCATTGCCTCGGCGGCCGGCAGTGTCTCGCAGATTACCAATAGTACCCAGCTTCTCACGGCTGCTGCCAAGCAAGCTGATACGGCGTTGCTCATTGTAGGGCATGTGACAAAAGAGGGCTCAATTGCTGGGCCTAAGGTTCTCGAGCACGTTGTGGATGTGGTATTGCAGCTGGAAGGCGATCGTTATGGCGGGGTTTAGAACCTACGCGCCGTCAAAAATCGCTTCGGCCCCACGAGCGAGGCTGGTATCTTCGAGATGGTGAATGAAGGTTTGCAGCCAGTTAGTAATCCATCGGCGGCGCTGCTAGCCGAACGGCAGGTCACTGATGGCTCTATTGTTCTGGCCACTATGGAAGGAACGAGGCCGCTACTAGTAGAAGTCCAAGCGTTGGTTAATAAGACTAGTTATGGCTACCCTAAACGCGCTGCCAGTGGTATGGACCTAAATCGTCTGAACCTGCTCGTTGCCATGCTGGAGCGACGGACTAAGCTAAGCCTGGCTGAGTATGACATATATATCAATATTGTTGGCGGTATTCGCCTGCAGGAACCAGCAGCAGACCTCGCGGTATGCTTAGCTATTGGTTCAGCGGCACGGGGCTTACAGCTGAAATCAAATGCTGTCGTATTTGGTGAGGTCGGTTTATCGGGTGAAGTTCGCCATGTACCATACATTGAAAAGCGTATCGCCGAAGCTCGGAAAATGGGCTTTGAAGGTGCTATTGGCCCAATAGACAAAAAGGCCGCTAAAAAGCAGACCTTTTTGCATGGTGTTGCCGATGTTCGCGGCGCACTTAACCAATTTTTAGAGAAGTAACCTAGCCGTTACGGCGGTTGGCAACACGCTGCTGTTTTTGTTTGTTTTTGTTGCCGTTACCGCCGCTCGTGGTGGCTTGGCCGTTGCGTCCAAAGCTCGTAAGATTTGCATTTTGTTTATTCGTTGTCATGCCGGTTGTCGGTGTGGCAACCAGGTTCATATTATTGCTGGTGCTGGCGTCGTATAGAACACTGTCAGTAACAACTGCCGTTACCGTTGCCGCCCCTGAGGATGTCGGTTTGTAATAGAAGGTTCTGGTGCTCGGTGACTCGCTAACCGATTGGGTGCCAATTTCCGTTCCGTTAACGGTTACCTTAACGGTGCCACCGTACTGCCCGCCGCCAAGTGGGTGCGTACCAGCGCTGGCCACAACCGTAATTGCACAGCCCTGGCCCCCGTTATCGGCACTGTTACAGTTGTTTGGAGCAGTGAGCGTGATGGAAGGCTTGGCGTCATCACAGTTGTGGACGTCGTCAGTAGTGGCTGTGGTTGTAGAGCTGCCACCGGTGCTGGCGTGGCCAACAGGATAGAACTCATCGGCTGAGAACGTATTGTCGTTGGCGCCCCCAACTGTTTGCTTGGCTGCTTCTGGCGTACAGCTGGTAGCGATGCCGCCTGATACCCTGTCGATGGTTGCGCTGGCACTACCGCTGTTTTTGTTACCGGTATACCAAGATGGGAAGAGATCCTGGGTGGGGCCTGGTTCGATAGAGCTCAGGCCGACATGGCTACGCTGAACGTAGGCATTTGCTAGCTTAACGCCTGCTGGCTGTTGCCAATTTACGGGCTTGCCACCCTCTTTTGTGAGTGCATCCTTCATCCAGGCTTGGGTGAGTGGGGCGGTCATGGCTTCCATGTGTCCGGCGGTCATTTCGACGTTTCTTGTGTGGTGGCCAACCCAACTGGCGACGGCATACTTTGTCGTCCAGGCGGTCATGAGACCGTCGTAGTTGTAGTTGGTGGTACCGGTTTTGACGGCAATCTTCCATCCGTTCCAGTTCTGGATCTTATAGTTGCCGTTCAGATACGATGCCTTTGGATCACTCAAGATATCATTAATGATATAGGCAGTGTCTTCCTTAATGACTTGCTTAGGCTTGGGCTGTTTCCACTTGTAGAGTGCTTTGTTACCAGAGTCATTAATTTGAAGGATGTAGGTCTGTGGGATCTGCTGGCCGAGGCGAGCGAAGGTGGACAACCCGTTAACGTGCTCATCTAGGTGTAGGTAAGCGCCGTCACCAATAGCCGATGAACCGAAGCACTGCTTTTGGTCGGCCTTGGTACCAATGCGTACATCGGTGCCTTGCTTGTAACACTTGTAGGCGTTATCGTTGCCCATCATGGCATTAGCGGTGGAGATAGTCTTGTTAATTGATTTGGTTCGGTCTTGGCTTTTGTCGTTAGGAATCGCGCTCAACATGGCCTTTTGGGCTGTTACGTTACGTGAACCGGCAAGCGCGTAGCGGATTGATAGGGCGCCAGGGTAGCGGAAGTCATAGTCTGTCAGACAGTTGCCGCCGTCCTTTGGCCTGTTCTTATTGGTACATGGGTAGCCTGGAATCGGTGACTGAACATCGTAAAGAACTGAACCGGCGCCGGCATTATTATGGTTTTCTATGAAGGTCGCATAATCGTACGGCTTAAAGCTCGAACCCGGAGATATGTTTAACTGCGCATAGTTGAGCTCACCGAAGTCAGGGTTAGTGAAGTCGGGCCCACCGATGAGCATAACCATTTGGCCGGTTTTTACATCCTCGGCTGCCATGGCTTCGGTATCACCCTTGTAGCGCTTAACATTTGCAAGGTTCTTGGCTACGAGGCCTTCGGCGCTCGTCTGAAGATCCATATCGAGTGTGGTTGTGACTTTCCACCCGCCCCGAGCAACCGTTTCGGCGCCGTATTTTTCTTCGAGCTCATGTTTTGCGGCCAGTACGAAGTACGGTGCCTTCATGTTGCTGTACTTAGATGTGAGCGGCTTAATTTGCGACAAGACGTCAACGTGCTTGGCTTCGTCTGCCTGGGCCTTGGTGATGTAGCCTTGTTCGGCCATAAGGTCGAGAATGTAGTGCTGACGACCGAGGAGGGCCTCCTCATTAAACGTACCACTGGCTGCCGGGTTGAAGCGTTGACTGGTATAAGGTGAGAGGCGGCTTGGAGACTTGGGTATAGAGGCCAGCAGGGCGGCTTGAGGGAGGGTCAGGCTCTTTGCGTCGGTGCCAAAGTAGTCGCGAGCGGCAGTCTCGGCACCGTATTCAATACCGCCATACGGAGCAATGTTGAGGTAGCCGGTTAGAATATCGTTCTTAGTATATTCACGTTCCATTTCAACGGCCAGGATAAGCTCTTTCACCTTACGGGAAATGGTACGATCGTTGGTCCAGTTTTCGTTCAGCTTCACGAGCTGCTGGGTAATAGTTGAACCACCTTGCAGGGTGTCGCTTCGACCAAAGACGTCATTAATACCGGCCCTCATAATACCGCGGATGTCGAAAGCACCTTGCTTATAAAAGTTCTTGTCTTCAATGGCAATAGTAGCGTGCTTCAAGTAATCAGAGATCTGGTCGTCGTGCACGGGTATGCGCTTAACGGCGTCGTAATCTTGCCACAGCACGGTTTCGCCGGTGCGGTCGTAATACGTAATGCTGCCGCCGAGGTTGCTGCCAGAGATATCTTTAATTTTAGGGAGGTCTTTACGGAAGTAGGCAAACATACCAACAGTCAGGAAGAAACAGACAACAATGCTAACACCAACAATCTTAAGGGCCATAATGCCGCCCTCACGGCTAAACCAGTAGGCAGCAACGCGCTTTGGTTGCAGACGGTAAGCAATGCGCTTCCAGCGCTCCTTCGGTAAGGTGCTCAAATATTCAGCGCGGGCAGCGGCGCGGCTTTGCTTTTTAGCCTTGCGACGATCCGCCAGGCTGCTATTTAATTTGATGCTATTTTTGCCGTAGTTAGAACTGGAGCGCCGGCGACCTGCCGGGCCTCGTGAGTTGGTCATCTGTGTTGCACCCCTTGTGTCATGAAATCTGTAAGCATTATAGCAAAGCCGTAGCCAAAAAATCCTAAAATTATTATGGTTTTTCTCAGCATATTTTCAGATTTCCAGCCTGTTCACAGATGACCATATTTTCGGCTATACTAAAGCACAGTAAGGAACACCAATGACATTATCTGAAGAACTCACCTGGCGCGGTTTCGTAAATCAAACAACCTACAAAAGTCCTACAGACCTCGATGGCGATCCCATCACCTTTTACCTCGGGGTCGACCCCAGCGCCGATTCAATGACCATCGGCAATCTAGCTATGGTTATGATGGTTCGCCACTTTATAGCCCATGGCCACAAGGCGGTTCTACTCGTTGGTGGCGCCACGGGCATGATTGGTGATCCGGACGGTAAAAAACAGGAGCGTGACCTGCTGACATTAGAGCAAATCGAAAAGAACAAGCAGGCAATTTCTGCACAGTACAAACAAGTGCTCGGTGACCTGCCGTTTGAGCTCGTCGATAACTACGACTGGTTCAAAGGTATCGGCTATCTAGAATTTCTACGTGATGTGGGTAAGCACGTGCCAATGCGTCAAATGCTGGGCCGCGACTTTGTGCAATCACGCCTTGGCGAAGAAGGTGCGGGCATTAGCTATGCCGAGTTTAGCTACTCATTGATTCAGGGATACGATTTTCTGCATTTGCACCGTGATAAAGGAGTTTCACTACAGATTTGCGGCGCCGACCAGTGGGGCAATAGCATTACTGGCGTTGACCTGACTCGCCGAATCACCGGCGACGAAGTGCATGTATGGAGCGCTCCACTAGTTATTAATAAGACTACCGGTGCCAAGTTCGGTAAATCAGAAGATGGAGCCGTTTGGTTGGACCCAAAAAAAACCAGCCCCTACGCCTTCTATCAGTTTTGGTTGAACGTTGACGACGAAGGCGTCGAAGAATACCTGAAGTACTACACCGTCTTGTCTCAAGAAGAAATCCGGACGGTGATGGATGAGTTTAACGCTAACCGTGGCGGACGTGCTGCGCAGCGCAAGCTGGCGTATGAAGTGACCAAGATTGTCCACGGCGAAGCAGTAGTTGACGAGGTCATTAAGGCGACAACCTTACTTTTTAGCGGGAACCCGCTTTCAGATGACGATTACACGACCATTAAACACGTCTTTGAGGCTACGCCGATTGCTGCTGACGCGCCTATGCTTGAGGCGTTAGTTACGCTCGGGCTGGCAAACAGCAATACTGAAGCCCGTAGGTTCGTAACTGAAGGTGCGATTAGCGTTAACAATGATCGTATTACGTCAGAAAAGCAGTCGCTCACTCCTGAAGATTTCCATGACGATATTGTGGTTGTCCGTCGCGGCAAGAACGCCGTTGCCTTCGGTCAGCGGTAGTAACACATATTGACAAATGATAGAGCTTGTGCTATAATTAAGAGATGCCGTTGAGTAACGCATTTGCTCCGGTGTACATTTACAAGCTCTCTGTTATGTCTCTGTTGAGGAGCCCAGGCGCGATAATTCGTGCTTTCACTCCTCAACAGAGGACTTGGACCTACTATTGAAAGGAGAGACCATGTCTCTCGCTGGCACTTTGTTTGACGTCGACCTCGATACGATCGAGTGTGGCATCGGTACGCTCTTCATCGCAGACGAGTCTCTCGTCCTGCAGGACCCACGTATCCTCCGTCTCGGTAACGACATGGGGCGGTTCACCACTCACATCATGAGCGCCTCGACGCCCTCGATGTCCAGCATGCTGCTCGATCGGGTTCTTCACGACTTCGTCAACGCGGCCTGCTACGACCTGTGGTGCGACGCTTACGTCGACTTCATGATCGACGACATGGTCGTCCTCACCAAGGAGTATGGCTTCGCTGACGGCTCATACACCATGCGCATCAAGGTGCATGGCCGAGGGATCAGAGGTGGTCAGAACGGCTTCTTCGACATCTTCGGCCAGCTACTGGACGAAGCGACACCCGATGAGCCGCTCATCTCGATCGACACTGGATCCTCGGGTGGACTCGAGATCTACAAGATCACCGGCCGCTAGGCCAACAGAGGGCTGCCATCCAGGTGGGAAAGATTATTGTCGTGAGACAAAAATCCCAACCACCTGGCAGTTCCCAGAGCCTGTAACCATTTATAGGTTGTGGGAACTGTATTCATACGGCTACAGGCCTGCGCGCCTACGCTATACTTATAAGTAATGACATCAGACACACCGCTAACGGAGTTAAAGGGCGTGGGCCCGGCCATGGCGGCCAAATTTGCAGTCCTCGGCATAAAGACAATTAACGATTTGGTAACGTATTGGCCACGCCGCTACGATGACTATTCTAATGTCACACCTATGGCGGAACTCACACCTGGACCAGTTACGGTTAACGGAACTATAGACACGGTTAAAGGGCGCTATGTGCGTCGTGGCATGCACATTACAGAGGCATTAGGGCGTGACGCGACGGGTAGCGTGCGGCTGGTTTGGTTTAACCAACCATATCGGGCCACTGCTATTAAGCCTGGACAGCAGTATTTTATCTCGGGCAATTATGAGCTCAGCAATCGGCGTTTTGGGCTGCTTAATCCGACCATTGAGCTCGCACAGGAATTCACTGTCAACACTGCCCGCATTGTGCCAATTTATAGAGAAACTAAAGGCCTTACATCGCGGCAGATACGAGCTGCCGTGGCTGACGCACTGCAGGCCTACACGGTAGCAGAAACGTTGCCAGAGTGGCTGCTCGAGCTAGCAGATTTGCCGCCCTACGATGCTGCGGTTCATGGCATCCACTTTCCGGAAAGCGCCGAGGCATTAGCGGTCGCCAAGCGGCGGATTGGTTTTGATGAAGTTTTTAGCCTAAGTTTGGCAAGCCAATACGCCAGGCAAGAACTGCAGCTGGAGCATGCGCTAAAGGTACCCTTTAAGCAGGAGCTCGTTCAGAAATTTGTTGATCAGCTGCCGTTCAAGCTCACTAATGGTCAGCGGGCCACGGTGTGGCAAATATTCCAGGATATGGAACGCGAGATCCCCATGAACCGTCTCGTTGAAGGTGACGTAGGCTCTGGTAAGACGGTGGTGGCTGCCATGGCAGCGATTATGGCAATGGACCAGGGATATCAAGTAGCATTCATGGCACCAACGGAATTGTTGGCCCGCCAGCACGCCAACACCTTATCGCTGCTACTCACTGACAAAAAGTATAAGGATAGGGTGAGCCTGCTGGTTGGTGGCATGACCACGGCTCAGAAAAAAATGGCCCGCGAAAAGATTAAAAATGGGGAAGTGCAGTGTATTGTTGGCACGCAGGCGCTTATTCAGGAAAGCGTTGATATGCATAAGCTGGCGCTAGTCATTATCGACGAGCAGCACCGTTTTGGCGTTGATCAGCGCAAAGCTTTAATGCTCAAGTCTGGACATATGCCGCATGTGTTGAGCATGACGGCGACGCCGATCCCACGCTCACTCGCCCTGACGTTGTACGGCGAATTAGATGTCTCTGTGCTGAAGGAAAAACCCGCAGGTCGGCAGCCGATTCATACTGAGCTTGCGTCGCCAAATTCGAGGGCGCAGCTGTTTGAAAAAATTGAGGCAGAATTACAGGCAGGCCGTCAGTTGTTTGTAGTCTGTCCTCTCATTGGCGATTCAGAAGTGCTAGATGTGCAGTCGGCAGAGTCGGTGTATGAGCAACTCCGCAATAAAGAGTTAAAAAATTGGCGTGTTGGACTGCTGCACGGCAAACTAAAGCCGGCGGAAAAGCAAGAGCGCATGGAGGCATTTGTACGCCATGAGCTCGATGTGCTAGTCTCCACGACTGTTATTGAAGTGGGTGTGGACGTGCCGAACGCATCGGTTATGCTTATTGAAAGTCCTGAGCGTTTTGGCTTAGCGCAGTTGCACCAGTTGCGTGGTCGTATTGGGCGTGGTGCGCACCAAAGCTACTGTTATGCCTTGCTCAGTGATTCAAAAGCGCCGAGCAAGCGTTTACGGGCGTTTGAATCCAGCCAAGACGGCTTTAAGCTGAGTGAGCTTGATTTACAGCTGCGAGGACCGGGTGCCATTTACGGCACGCTTCAGCACGGAGCATTAGATCTGCGCATTGCGCAGTTAAGTGATACGCAGCTGATCGCTGAAGCTCAAAGAGCGGCCAAGGAATTCATTAAGCGGGGTGAGGATTTGCTACAATATAAGACGTTGGCACGCACGATTACCAGATTGCAGACCGTGACCAATCTTAACTAGTCCATGTATTCAGGAACCACAATCACACCGTTGTCCGGAGCGCTTCTGGGCGCCCATCAGAAAATCGACCGTGTTGCGCGCCGCAACTTGGAGCGATTATTGCCAGGCTGTCATTTTCCTACCAGCCGCCAAATTATTCACTTCGAAGGCAACAATGGCCCCGACGGTATTAAGC
>OUMM01000020.1_pt1 | contig 12278 bp, 15 predicted proteins | sample 1691001 | NCBI WGS metagenome assembly OUMM01 (sample SAMEA3914864, study PRJEB12502) | metagenome | biome: forest; material: soil | place: USA | collected 2012-03-12 | depth 0.3 m
AACTGCTGGTACGCAAAGTTTTTCGCCAACCAATTATCGGAAGGTACTTCGCCGGCGATATAACGCACGCCCTGCTGGGCAAACTGGCGTATTACCTCTGGTGTATGACGATTTTGCGAGCAGTCATCCAATACGATTATTTCGAGCTTCGGATAGTTGCTGGCCACGAGCGCCTCTAGGCAGGCATGTAGATCATCTGTTTCGTTGCGGGCTGGGATTAGCACGCTCACACTGGGCAATTCGCGGTCGGTAAAAGCAGTTGTGGCCTGTAATGTCTTAGTTGTCCTGAAGTGACGCTGCGTAGAGCTCCAAACGACTAACGCAGTTATGAGCTGCAGGCCGGCTAATGTGTACGCTACGGCGGTCGTCCAATGGCCGCCATCATAGCTTATGCCCACTATGATCGCCACAAGTATCTGGGCAAGGCACAGCAAGAGGCCGGTCTTAAATGTGCTCCGCCGCAAGTAGTCCTCTTGCATGCGATTACGTATAACTCGCGCGTAATTAAATACTTGGTAGGCTGTAAGTGAAGTAAAGATAATGCTACCGAGGCCAGGTAGCACATATATAAAACCGGCCGCAGTGCCAATTTCAACAAATAGGAAAAGCCACGCCGTAGTCCGACGGAGCGACCAGAATGGACGCCACCATGCGAATAAGCCAAAGAGAGCCAACAGTACGAAAATGAAGGAAGTAGCTTCCATTAGCTTAACTATATCAGACATTGACGGTGGCTGTTTCATCTGGTACGCTTGACATGTACGGCCTACAGAATCTGTAGGCTTTTTAATTTGAGGAGACAAAACGTGGCTGACACAAAGCCGTCCAAAACTACCAAACGCCGTTTGCGCACACCAACACCAACCGTTCGCGAACAGGCAGAAAAAGCCCAGGCAGATGCCACCAAACCAGAAAGTAAGCGTCGTTTGCGCACCGCAGCCGCAAGCGCCGGCAAACCACTTGGCTTTTTGGGCCGCGTGTTTAACCGACAGCCATTTAAGGCAATCGGCAGTATCTTTAAGTTTATTGGGCGCATTTTGGTACCAAAGTTTGTTCGCAGCTCATTCGCCGAGCTAAAGAATGTCACTTGGCCAAGCCGCAAACAGTCACGACAGCTAACGTTTGCGGTGCTTATGTTCGCCATCGTCTTCGGCATCATCGTCACGGTTGTCGACTACGGCCTCGACAAGTTATTTAAAGCACTCATCTTGAAGTAAGGAGCACTATATATGAGCAGCACTAAACGCTATGACACATCTAAACAGTGGTACGCTATCCACACGTATAGCGGCTACGAAGAAAAAGTCGCCGAAAGTATTCGCCAGCGCGCCGAATCTTTGGACATGGCCGACAAAATCCTTCAAGTACTTGTACCAAAGGAAAAAATGATCGAAATCAAGAACGGTAAACGCCGTGTCGTTGAAAAGAAAATCTTCCAGGGCTACGTCCTGGTCGAAATGAAAATGAGTGAAGACGCCTGGTACATCGTGCGCAACACACCATCGGTAACTGGCTTCGTGGGCAGTGGTACCGACCCTACACCTGTGTCTGATGAAGAAATTGAAAAGATCCAGAAGCGCATGGGCCTAGAACAGCCTAAGCACAAGATCGACTACAGTATCGGCGAAGTGGTTAACATTACCGACGGTCCCTTTAAGGGCTTTGACGGCTCAATTAACGAAATCGACGCTCAAAAGGGCAAGCTTAAGGTATTGGTCAACATGTTTGGCCGCGAAACGCCAGTTGAACTAGACTCATTACAAGTAAAGCGCGTGTAAGCAATCGGGGGATGCCCTATGTTCAACACTCTCCGCACCCATAATGTATTAAAAATTCCAGCAATTGCTTTGATCGCAGGCCTTGGCGCGAGTGCATGTAGTGAGGTCGGACCTCCAGATGTTAACACCAACCCCCTTGATCGTTTTCGGTACGACTACATGAACGACAGTGCTGGTGGTCAAGACTGCCTCAGTAACAGCGCTTACGACGTTGATGCAGGAGATAGAGGCCGCGCGAGCGTCACTCCCCCGAGTGCCCGGTATGACGAGGTGCGGGATGTGCTCGTAATTGATCCAGTTTCGCAAGGCAAAGAGCTTCTGCTGACCGGTTTTACACAGTTTGACCATTCAGTGGAGGCCGTCGACGAAGAGTCGCAGCAAATACTCGATTCGTATAGTTGTGACGTCTTTCGCTACAATAGTTAATCTCTCGACAATCACCCTAATTTCTGATAAAATCTAATCTGTTACGCACTACTTAAAGGTAGGAGAGCTAGTAGCCATAGCTTCAATATTTGGCGAAACCTCGTAATTAAGGAGAACTAAAAATGGCAAAAGCCGTTAAAGCAAATCTTAAAATGAAGATTAAGGGTGGCCAAGCATCAGCAGCGCCTCCAGTTGGTAGCACCCTCGGTCAGTATGGCGTGAACATGATGGATTTCATCCAGCCGTTCAACGACGCCACTAAGGACATGATGGGCAAGACTGTTACCGCCCACATCACAATTTATGACGACCGCACCATGGACTTCCGTGTTGTGGCAGAACCAACCGACGACCGCATTCGCGCCGCTCTGGGAATCCAGAAGGGTTCAGGCCGTCCTAACACTGAAAAGATCAGCAAGAAGCTGAGCCAGGCCGACCTTCGCAAAATTGCCGAAGAAAAGGCCGCTGACATGAACGCCGACGATGTCGAAGCTATCATGAAAATGGTTGCCGGCACCGCCCGCTCAATGGGCGTAGAGGTTGAGGAAGCTTAATTATGCCTAACGGTGAAGCCCCTCGCGTAAATAACGCGGCTGAAGATATGTTCGTTTTTGAAGCCGTCGATCTGCAGACCGCCTTTAACAGGCTGAGCAGCCAGGCTATCGAAGGCTGCACAGATGCACCAGAAGCACCATGCATCGATGGACGACCAACCCGTCCTTCTGGTTACGTCAGTTCTAATTTGAGCGGTTTTGAAGACTGGGCAAGTTACGTAGACTAGCAAATTCATATAAGTAATTGTGGGAGGCATACGCCGTTTGCACCACGAAGGAGAATAATCATGGCAACTGATAAGACCACTGACGTCCCAGCTGACGTCGAAAAAGGAATCGTCGACGCACAAGTCGCCGAAGTAGTAGAAAACAAGGACGAAGCTAGTACAAAAAGCACTGCTAAAGCAGGTAAGCGTAGCGCTAAAGCTGTTGCTGAAGCTGAAGCTAAAGTTGAGAAGGAAGAGCGCAAGGCTGCTCGTGCTGCCGGCGATGCAGAAGAAGACGCGAAGCCAAAGCAGCCAGTTAAACCAACTCGTAGTCGCTTAGAGCGCCGTGGTAAGAACTTCCGTAAAGCAGCTGAACAAATCGAAAAAGACAAGGCCTACAATCTTGAAGAGGCCGTAGCGATTGCACAGAAGACGAGCAGCGTTAAATTTGACGCCACCGTTGAATTGCACATCCGTCTGGGAGTTGATCCACGTCACGCCGACCAAAACATCCGCGACAATCTGGTTCTGCCAGCTGGTACCGGTAAAACTGTTCGCGTAGCCGTTTTGGCTGACGTTGACGATGCCGCTGCCGCCAAGAAGGCCGGTGCGGACGTTGCTGGTATCGACGAAATCCTGAAAGATCTTGATAAGGGGCAGCTCAACTTCGATACACTGATTGCTACTCCATCTCAGATGGCTAAGCTTGGTAAGTACGCTCGTGTATTAGGTCCTCGCGGCCTTATGCCGAACCCTAAGAGTGGTACCGTAACCACAGATGTGACTAAGGCAGTTAGCGAAGCTAAGGCTGGTCGCGTTGAATACCGCGTTGACAGCACCGGTATCGTACACCTGGGTGTGGGTAAGGTAAGCTTTACTCCTGCTCAGCTCGCAGAAAACATCCAGGCAGTGTTTGCCAGCATCAAGAGCAACAAGCCTAACAGCTTGAAGGGCACCTACATCAAGGCTATCCACCTGACTACTACCATGGGGCCATCTATTGTTGTCGACCTCGCTGCTGCAAACTAAGCAGTAGTGCTATAATGGCGCCGTGATTATTGCGGGTCTTACTGGAGACATTGGACATGGCAAAACGACATTTGCCAATTTTTTGGCCACGCAAAGTAGCCATGCCCGACATCTTGAAACATGGGAACTGGTCTCGGAAGTGGCCAGTTCTCTTAAGGATTCGTCGTCAACACACCCTCAGGCGGGTGACATAGATAGCATTAACAAATGGCTAGAAGTTTTACCCGAACTCGTAAAGCTCCATGTACACGCTGATATAACCTTTGAAGATGTTAAGCTCACTGGACAGCGGCTCAAAGACCACCCAACACATTATGTAAAGCTATTTGAGTACCTACACGATGTTGATCACTCGCCAAAGCTTGCCGCAACTCCTATAACCGATGAGACAAAGGAAAGCTTTCGACCTCTCTTGCAATGGGTAGGCGGCTTCATTGCAATCAACATTGACGGCGTTTGGTATCAGGAAATAAGGCGGCGCATACAGCACATGACTACGCAGGGCGTCGACCTTGTAACTGTAGGTGGTGTGCGCTTCCCTCGAGACGCAGAAATCTTACGCAACAGTGGTGGGGTCGTACTTGAAGTGGTCCGCCCAGGAATGAATGCTCGTGACAGCGGCGACTTAACTGAACGCGAGCGCACGCTTATCGAACCAGACAGCACCATTATTAACGATTGCAGCCTTTCTGGCCTGGAGCAATGCGCTCAGCAAGTTTGGCATGATCTCATGATGCGCGATTTGCGCCCTACATATACTGCCAGCACTGCAGCAGTAGCCTCAAGCTGATCTGGTCAAAATAGTAGTACATTTTACACTTGCGCTGTAGTCAAATTTCTACGTACAATAAGTATAAATTTGGAGGACCAACTGTGGGCGTTTACAGCAACACACAAATACGCGCGGCGATTGATGATGGGCACATCGTTTGCGTCCCATTCGAACCGAAACACGTCGCCGAGGCGAGCTTAGACGTAACCCTTGGTTATCACTATTACCGCATTGAGCGGATGAATGAGCGCACTATTTATAACCCTTTCGACCGTGAAGACGTAGAGCGCTACTTTGACGGCCCCTACAAAGCCATGCCGCACGGCGAATGGTGCAAACTAAACGGCTTCAAGCCAGTTAATAACATTCCGCTCGACCATCCGGTTATTTCTCTGAAGCCGGGCGAGCGCATTCTGGCGCACACCCATGAATTTTTTGGTATTAAGCCACCAGGCGCCTGCGAAGTCCGCAGCCGAAGCAGCTGGGGCAGGAACGGTATTGCTGTTTGCTTTGATGCCGGCTGGATCGACCCGGGCTACCTTAACCGATTGACACTCGAGGTCTACAACCTCAATCAGCGAGAAACAGTACTATTGCCCGTGGGCGAGCGCTTTGCACAAATTGTCTTCCACGAAACCGGTGAAGTAGATGGTGCTTACGGTGAAGACCGTGACAGCGGCTTTAGCAGTAAGTATCAACAGGGGACCGACCTAGACACCATCATCAAAACCTGGTCACCAGATATGATGCTGCCACAGGCCTACCGCGACAGCCGCACCATGCCAAAGAAAATCGAGGGTCTAGCATATGAATAAGGGCCGCTACATCGTTCTTGAAGGACCTGAAGGGGTGGGCAAAACAACACAAATCACTGAGCTAGCACGTCGCCTACAGGCCGCGGGCTTACCGGTGCGTGTTCTACGAGAGCCTGACTCTCAAAGCGATCTAACCGCCCGCGCCCTCCGCCAGCTCACGCAAGATCCGCGCTACCCAATGAACACCACCACAGAGGTGCTGTTGTACAATGCCGCCCGCTCTCAATCACTACAGGTGATTAAGAAAAGCGTCGAGCAGGGCATTATTTGCGTGGTAGACCGCAACTACCTCACTACACTCGCCATTCAGTACTACGGCCGTGGTGATGTGCCAGATTATGACACCATTAACCGCATTATTTCTTTCGCCGTTAACGGGGTAGAGCCTGACCTTACTATCGTCATGGATGCCCCTGTTAGCGTCCTAAAAGAACGCGCCAAGCACCGAGGCGCCGGCGAACGCTTCGATAATCTCGACGAAGCATTTTTAGAGCGGGTACGCGCCGGTTATCTCTGGGAAGCTAAGCAGCGTAATCTGCCGGTTGTCTTTGCTACGGAAGACAGCGCCGCAGTCAGTGATAAAATTTGGCAGCTAGTATCAGATTCTTTGGCAAACCGTGAGGCAAGCACTATATCTCAGCCCGAAGCAGTGAAAGACATCATAAAGACCATGAAAACAGAGGCGGCCCCCCACGAGCCGCCACTCAGCACCGAAGCCGAGACGCCATTACCCGCACAAGCCATGACTATAGTAGATGAGGGGGTAGAGCTTGTTACTAAAAAAGATGGCCGCACCGTTGCCACGGCTGCTGGCATTGATTACCTAGATTCAGTCGTCACTACAAGTACCGGCAATGTCTACGCGTTTAACGAAAACCTGAGCCCGGTCACTATTGCCGCCGCCATGGCGCGCTTGAGCCGCCGGGGCGATGATATGCGCATTACTATCCTCGATGAATTTGCCGGCAAGCTCGGTAAAGATGGGAAACTGCTGCAACGGGTCATTACCGCCTACGGCGATGATTCCGTCCAACAGTTGGCTGGCACCCACTTTGTAGTTGAAAACGCCTCTAACTTGCTTACAAAGAAGCTGGAGTGGGGTCGATTGGCAGCCTACCTTGAGCAGTCCACCCGGTATATTTACTTTGACCAAAAAGACGAAAAAGGCCGCTACAAGTATTACATGCCGAAGGGTTTTGATAAGAAGACCAAACAGCAGTACAAAAAGACTATGGACACCATTTTTGACCTGTACTCCGAAATGGTGCACAAACTCACCGACTATGTAACCGAGCACTCCGATGTGCCTGAAAAAGAGCGTGACGTGGCATTCAGGGGCGCTGTTCGGGCCCAAGCATGCGATGCTGTCCGCCCAGTACTGCCAGTTGCCGTTAAGTCCACCGTCGGTATCTTTGCTTCTGGCCAGGCCCTAGAGAGCCTAATCATGCATCTGCAAAGCGACACCTTACCCGAAGCACAAGAAACCGGTAAGCACTTACTCAACGAAGCGCGTCAGGTAGTACCAATGTTCCTAGAGCGCGCCGACAAACCAGAGCGTGGCGGCGCAATGATCGCCTACCGCGCGAACACCAATAAAGCCGTTGCTGAGCTTGCCAAACAGGAACTACCAGCCAACCACAGTGCCGACGCCGGCGAGCCGGTAACGCTGGTCGATTTTTGGCCACGTAACGAACTCGACCTGGTTGCCGACATGCTCTATGAACACAGCTCATTACCGCTCAAAGACATCCGCGCCGAAGTTGCAACGTGGCCGTACGATAAAAAACAAGCCGCCTTCACCACATACATGGGGGAGCGTCTTAATCGCCGCCACCGCCCAGGACGTGCTCTTGAAAAAGCACACTATAGTTGGGACCTCGTTTGCGACTACGGCATTTTCCGCGATCTTCAACGCCATAGAATGGTAGACGACTTGCAGTGGCAGGCATTAACACCTCGCTACGGATACGACGTACCGCAACTTGTAGAGGAGGCCGGGCTAAGCGACCAATTTGAACGCTGCTTCGACCTCAGCCTTGAACTTTACAGCCAACTACAGGCAGCAGGCTATGCATTGGAGGCTCAGTATGCCACCTTGCTCGGTCATCGCATGCGCTGGAAGATCACCTACAACGCGCGTGAAGCTTTCCACTTCCACGAGCTACGCACTAGCCCACAGGGTCACCCGGGCTACCGAAAGCTCGTCCAACAAATGCACGAAAAACTTGCCGACGTTCATCCCATGATGGCCGATGCTATGAAGTTTGTAAACCAAGGCGAAGACGAAACTCTGACACGTCTAGCGGCCGAGCGCTACACCCAGTTTAAGCTTGACCAGTTGTCGTGATCCAGTCGGCTTCTTTGTCAGTATATCGACGTAGTTGTTGAGCCTGGCGCGCCCGGTCAACCTGCTGCTTGAGCGCGTGTAACGCTACGTAGCGCTCATTGCCAGGCTGCGTTCGACTACTCTCAAATAACATGACGCCTCGTATGGCTAGTACCCGTTCTTTAAGGGCGGGGTTGTCAGTTGGGGCGCCGAGTTGAGTTACAGCCCAAATCTCGGCAGGATCGGTAAGATCGCCAACAGTGAGGGGGAATGGTTGCGTTTCGACATCTAAAACTGGGCGAGGCACGAGCTCGCCGATAGTTTGCGTTAAATGTTCTCCGATCATTTCAAACCTCAAATTCATGAAACATCATACGCCAAAACTTACTTCCACGCAATGGTAGGATTATGTCAAATTGTTGACAACCTAAATATTAAGGAGTTCAATTAATGATTATGCGTTTTAACCAAGTGAAGCAGTTCATTCTCATTATTCTCGGCCTAGAAGGGCTGTGCTTCACCATGGTTGAAGCCAGCGAGCGTTAGCTCACCGCACAGCCCCACAACCAAAATAGGCTTCAACCGAAGCCTATTTTTAATTAACAAGGAAAAAGACAATGTACGATATGTATCCATCGAGCGCACCATACACAGAAGACTCACGCTTCACCGAACGCGGCGCAAGCGGTCTGGGCCACCCAGAATACTACCCAATATTTGTAACTCCCCGATATCAGGAAGTCGAGAGTCGACCCACCACGTCCGTAAGGCCAGAGCAGGCAGCGCAGCCGGCACTGCAAGGAGCTGAAGTTACAGTTAGTGAAGTCGACGAAGTTCAGTAGCTGGCAGTTGGCTAAAACGGCAGCCAACCAAAGCGGCGTACAACATAGGCAGCTGCGCCAATCATACTTGCCGTAGCTGCCGTGCCACTAACAAACATGAAGTTCATAGTCCGGCCAGAAATACCTGCCCAAGGCGAGAACAAGAAGTTACGTACCCGCTCATATGGGTTCAGGTTATTGTGCACTTCAATGACTTGCTGCTTGGTGTAAGTATTGCCATCTTTGTCGGTTACCGCGACGGTAACGGTGTGTTCGCCATTCGATAGTGTGGAGGTGTCGATAGTTGGCGGAACGGAGGTATCTTTGGCTACAGCAACTTGCTTTCCGTTAATTGAGACCGTCACCTTGGCGACATCAGTAGGAGCGACGCTCGGAGGCAATTCTGGCAGTTCAACGGTGACCGGCCCTGTATCGGGCGGGGTCGTGTCGCCAGGAGGCGTTGTAGCCCCACCGCCAGTGCCGCCGCCGGATGGTGGAGGAGTGGTAGCATTTGAAACTTTAGCTGTAACTGTAGTGCTCGTAGCTACGTTGTTATTCGTATCAGTCGCCACTGCCACAATGGTATGGTCACCATTTGTCGTCGAAGTAGTATTCCAGCTATAGGCGTATGGGCTAGTTGTGTCGGTCAGCACTGTCGTACCGTCGATTTTGAACGCCACTGATTTGACGGCAACATTATCACTGGCACTTGCGCTTACATTTACCGTCCCCGATACCGTTGCGTTATTACTTGGCCCCGTGACGGATACTGTTGGCTTAGTATTGTCGACTGGTGGTGGCGGAGGGGTGGTCGTACCACCAGTGCCGCACGTCGCATCACTGAACTTCTTAATTTCTGATTTAAGCTGTGTGATTCTGTCAGCGGTGTTATGGTTGTAGGCCGCAGATGGACCTGGAATTTGCCAGAAGCTTGGCAAGTATACTTCACCGTAAGTGGCGCTATTGTTTGTTAGGCGGGCGAATACCGGAGCCCAATCATAACCGTCCGGCTGGATCATTTGTAGGCCACGACGCAACGGGCGATTCCAAACCGCATCAAACTGATTTTCAACATCGCTCGAAGGAGCACCCCATTCACCATTTGGTCCCCAACCATTTGCTTGGATGTAGAATTTATCACTATTTGAGCCAACCTTACTAACTAAGTAGTCGGCAAGGGCAGCCGACTCCCCGCCCGATAATGGTCCGTAACCAGAAAGCGGTAGTTCGACTGCAACACCGTTGCCAGCAACAGATAGACCAGCATCGATGAGCTGTTCCTGGCCAGCAAGCCATTTTGCAGGAGTGTAGCCTTCGGCAGCACGAACTTCAGCACCATTATTAAGCTCGGCCCAGTCCTTACCCCACCAAGAGAGGTGCAGCAGGTGTACGCCATTGGCGCGGCTCCAGGCGGCCAATTTATTCGCGTAGGCGGTGTATTCATTTACAAATATTTGGCTATCACCGGTACTGTTAGACCAAGGGGTCGGAACCTTACTACCATTCACTACATAATATGCTGCGCCAGCGTTGAATACGCGAGCGGGAGTGTGCGCCCCAGCCATAAAGCGGATAGATAATGCCTTACCACTGCCACTAGCTATTTGTTTGGCTGTATCAAGTATTGGCGAAGTTGTAGCGCTTCCACTAATATCAGCCGCGTCCCACGGAAAACGAAGTGAGAAGCCCACGACACCCGGTATAGCCAGGGCATCCTGGATGTGGGTCTTCATGGAGTTCAGTTCAGCAACAGAACTGACCTGGTAGATCGCCCAGGTGCCACAAACTGCGCCGGAGTTACCAGCAGCCGGTGTAACGTTTGTAGCCGCCCGGCCGAATATCTGGAAAATAGTAATTGCTGCAAATGCGAAAGCTACTGCAAAAATGCCGCCCGAAACAAGTGTGAGGTACTTTTTTTGAGATCGGGTGTTGCGTTTATTTGATCGCTTTTGTTTCGGCATGGCTCTTGCATTTAATTGAGCACTGCTTTGAATATTTCACCCTCTACAATACTTGTCAACCCCTACCCCTGTACTGTATAATGGTCACTAAGTTGCCAGAGACAGCGACGGGCCTACAGCCTTAATTATGTCGCCGAGGTACAAACGAATTCTCTTAGATTTCCGTTTGAACGTCTCTGCAATACAGCGCAGAGCGTTTTTGTATGGCAACGGCAATCTGTCATAAGGTCGATCAGATTGATAAGTAACCTCTGAAGGATTACAACTATATGGCATTAACCAAAACCGAGAAGCAAGCAGTAATCGACGAAGTCGCAGAGCTGCTCGGTGCTTCTAAAATGACTGTTGTCGCCCAATACCAGGGAACAACCGTTAAGCAAATGCAGGCTTTGCGCCGCCAGGCACGCGATAACGGCACAACCGTTAAAGTCGTGAAGAACCGTTTGGTTCGCCAGGCAATCGCTAAGCACGACGCCATTAAAGACGTAGACACCAGCGCCCTTGAAGGCATGCTCGTACACGCCTTTAACGAAGGTGACGAAGTCGCCCCAGCTCAGGCGCTCGACACATTTGCTAAAACCAACCCAACCATTAAGTTCGTGGGTGCCATTAGCGCTGAAGGCAAGTTCCTGAGCGCTGATGAAGTGAAGGCACTGGCCGGCTTGCCAAGCAAGAACGACCTAATCGCCCAGGTAGTAGCAACCCTGCTATCACCAGTCCACGACGTAACAAATGGCCTGTCCGGCAACCTCCACGCTTTATTGGATGGCGTTGCTGACAAGGCTACTGCATAAGTTCTAGGAAAGGATTTAATATGGCAGATGTAAAGAAATTGGCAGAAGAGCTAACCAAGCTGACTGTCCTCGAAGTAAACGAATTAAAGACTGTTCTTAAGGACGAATACGGCATCGAGCCAGCTGCTGCAGCTGTTGCTGTTGCTGGTCCTGCTGCTGGCGGCGACGCCGGTGCGGCTGACGAAGCTAAGAGTGAGTACGACGTTGTCCTGAAGGACGCTGGCGCTCAGAAGGTAGCTGTCATTAAGGCTGTTAAGGACCTGACCGGTCTTGGTCTTGGCGAAGCTAAGGCTCTCGTTGACGGCGCTCCAAAGACCATTCTTGAAAAGGCTAAGGCTGAAGACGCTGAAGCTGCCAAGAAGGCGCTTGAAGAAGCTGGCGCTACTGTCGAACTAGCTTAGTTCAACAAATAGCGTACGAACCACCAGCTGTAACCATACAGCTGGTGGTTACTTATCCACAGAAAGCTATACAAATTTTGACTTGGACTGCTGTACATGGTACGTTAAAGTCAAGCGTATAAAATATACACTTACAGAGAGACAGGGAAGAAACAAATGGCAGAAGTACCAGACAAACAAGTAAAACGACTCCGAGCACTTATTCAGGAAGCTGAAACTTCTTTGGCTGCTGCTACTGAATTATTAATTAGCCTGGTCGGCGACGACCAAACCGTAGCCCCTGTTGCTCGTGAGGACACCCTCGGCAAAGTAATTGAAGGCGTGTTTGACGGCCAAAACATGGTCGGTTCAGACGGTAAAACCTATCCCGTTCCTGCTAACTACGCGTCTAAGTC
>OUMM01000035.1_pt1 | contig 11565 bp, 8 predicted proteins | sample 1691001 | NCBI WGS metagenome assembly OUMM01 (sample SAMEA3914864, study PRJEB12502) | metagenome | biome: forest; material: soil | place: USA | collected 2012-03-12 | depth 0.3 m
CCATTTGTTCCGTCGTTTTGCACGCCTCAAGCCGGTGCGCCGCTTTATCGTGTCATGGATTTTGCTAATGGCCCTGATTATTGGCTGTTTGATAGCTCAATTCCAACATTTGAGTTCGTATTACCAAAAGGTACAGCCAGTGCCCGGCGGCATTTACAGCGAAGGTATTATTGGCTCCATTAGCAATGTAAACCCGATTTTTGCTTCGAGTGATGTTGACCGTAGCCTATCGCGCCTCGTCTTTGCGGGGTTGCTGCGATACAACGTACACGGCGACCTTATCCCAAGCTTGGCCCAGGGCTACGATGTGAGTGCCAATGGCCGGGTATACACCATTAAACTAAAACCTGGCCTGAAGTGGCATGACGGCAAGCCGCTCACCAGTGCCGATGTTGCATTTACTTTTAATACCATTAAAGATCCCGACACGCGCTCGCCATTATTTAGTACCTGGCAAAACGTTGGAATTGCGACGCCCGATGCTCAGACCGTTACGTTTACACTGCCTGGCTCACTGGCGGTTTTTCCGCACTACTTAACAACTGGAATCGTACCGCAACATATTCTGGGTAAGACCAATGCCGCTAATATGCGTTCATCTGACTTTAATACGCGCACACCAATTGGCGCCGGCCCGTTCCAGTGGCACGGCCTGCAAGTGAGCGGCAATGACCCGACCGATATCGAAGAGCAGGTGGCGTTGCTGCCATTCGACAACTATGTTGGCGGCAAGCCTAAACTTAACGAGTTTATTATGCGCGCCTTTGGCTCTGAAGATCGTCTACGCGACACATATAACTCCGGCCAGCTGACTGCCGCTGCGGGCCTCAATGAAGTGCCCAATGGCGCGCCCGACGCTACCGTATCAAACGATATGCTGCTTGCTGCCGGCACATATGTGTTCTTTAAAACCAGCGCCGAACCACTTACTAGCGTCAAGGTTCGCCAGGCTTTGGTTGCCGCGGCCGATCCTGCAAAAATTATCGACTCGCTCGGCTACATGACACGTCCGGTAAATGGTCCATTGCTGGCCGGACAATTGGCATACGACAAAAAGTACGCCCAAAAAACTAATGACACTGCTACTGCGCAGCGGTTACTGGCAGAAGACGGTTGGGCTCCGGGTCCGGACGGCATTTTGACTAAAAATGGTTTGCCGCTCAGTTTCGCTTTTGTTGCTGCCGATACGCCCGAGTACCGCATGGTTACCAAAGAATTACGCAAGCAGTGGAGGGCAATTGGCGTGAACGCTAGTGTGCAACTTTTAAGCTCGGCTGATTACAGTACAGCACTGGCAGGCCACAACTACGATGCTACATTGTATGGTATCGCTATTGGCGACGATCCTGACGTTTACGCGTTCTGGGATAGCTCGCAGGCCGACGTCAGATCCAATACCCGTTTGAACTTGTCAGAGTGGAAGAATACAACTGCCGACTCTGCTCTTGAGGCAGGCCGCACCCGTTTTGAGCCCGCACTGCGCACCATTAAGTACGCGCCATTCCTGCAGGCCTGGCAGCAAGACGCCCCCGCGCTGGGATTGTACCAGCCTCGCTTTTTGTACCTTACTCGCGGAACAGTTTACGGCTTGACCGACCACTCAATTATCGGCAGCGTGAATCGCTTTAACGGCGTTGAAAATTGGCAGATTCGAACGGCTCGCGTGACGCAACAATAGCGTATACTAACAAGGTAATGATTAAAGCCGAACATCTCACCAAACACTACCGCAAAAAGGTAGCCGTCAACGATCTTAGTTTTGAGGTAGAAACCGGTAAGGTTACCGGCTTTTTAGGACCTAATGGTGCGGGTAAATCTACCACTATGCGCCTTATGCTTGGCCTGGATAACGGCCGTGGCCACACTACGTTTGATGGCAAGCCGCTCCACAGCTACTCAGACCCAGCCAGTGTTGTAGGCATGTTGCTTGAAGCAAAAGCTTTTCACCCAACTCGCACCGCTCGCCAGCACCTGCGCATCTTGGCGCAAGCCGGGGGTATTCCCCAAAGCCGTGTTGATGAGGTTCTAGGTGAAGTAGGCCTTACATCGGTCGCCAAAAAGAAGCCCGGTAAGTTCTCGCTGGGTATGAGCCAGCGACTTGGCATTGCTGCTGCGATTCTGGGCAAACCTAAATACCTAATTCTCGACGAGCCAGCAAACGGCCTCGATCCTGAAGGTATTGCCTGGCTTCGGGACTTCCTAAGAAACTACGCCGACCAAGGCAATGCTGTGCTTGTTTCGTCGCACCTTTTGAGTGAAATCGCGCTCATGGCCGACAACATTGTCGTGATCGGGCAGGGCAAATTAATAGCCGATACCTCAATGAGTGAGCTAGTATCGGGCAGTACCCGCTCGGGCGTATTTGTACGCGTCAAAACTTCTGCTGCTTTTGAAAAGGTTCTGACTGATAAGAACATCGCCTTCGAAAAGATCGATGGCGGCTTGCTGATACAGGGTAAGAAAACGGACGATGTTGGCAAGCTGGCATTTGACTCTGGTGTAATGCTGTTGGAACTTGCTAATCACACTGCGTCGCTTGAAGATGCCTTCCTAGAGCTAACCGCTGATTCAACTGAATACACGAGCCATACCGATAAGGAGACCAAGAAATGATTCGCAGTTTAAGGGCTGAAATGCGTAAAATCTGGACGGTGCGTTCCACATACGTCATTATCTTGATCGAGCTGGTGGTGGTCGTTGGTGTCGCTGGTTTTTGGGTATTCGGCTACAAAGACAATGACAAGGCGGCCACCACGCCTACCGCTCTCTTAGATCTTCTGTATGGCGCTATAAGCGCAGTCGGTATCTTTGTGTCGTTCATTGCACTACTCTCGGTAGGGCACGAATATCGCTACAACACTATCTTGTATAGCTTGACGAGCACCAACCGACGCACAAAACTGTTTGTTGCCAAGTGGTTGGCGACATTGGTGTCGGCGCTCGTTGTGGGGGCTGCTGCACTTGCACTGTGCACGGTAGGTTTTTATGTTGGCCAGCATCTACACCACGTACAGACTATGGCGCAAACTATGCCTGACTGGGGCTTTGTATGGCGAGCAGTAGTGGGAGTCGGTGGATTAGTGTCATTTGCGTATATTATTGCCATGCTGCTTCGGAGCCAGGTTGGTTCTATTGCGGCATTCCTGGTGCTCCCTACGACCGTTGAAAGTCTGCTGACGTTGCTACTAAAGGACAACACGAAGTATCTGCCATTTACAGCGCTCGGCAATCTCAGTAACTTGCATCCTTCGCCCTCACTGAAAACAAGCGGAGTGATTGTAGCTGGCTATATTGTGGGCTTTGGCCTATTGGCGTACGCTTTGTTCTTGCGCCGTGATGCAAACTAAGTTGGCTGTAGAGGGCTGTAGCTCCGCATTCCATGCAAAGTAAAGGCGGGACCGTCTTGGTCCCGCCTTTACTTTGGTGCGGATGAGAGGACTTGAACCTCCACGTCCTTGCGGACACTAGTACCTGAAACTAGCGCGTCTACCAATTCCGCCACATCCGCGTAGGTAACTTCGCTATTTTACGCGAAATGACCGCAGTTAACAAGGGGTTGCGCCCCTGGGGACAACCACAAGCATTATTGGACGGGCTATGCTATGATGGGACGGTAGAAATGGTTGAGTTTCAAAACGACTAAAACTCTATGAGCAAAATTGCACAATACCTACAAGAACACTTAATGGGCGAAGTTATGACCAGCGTTGACGCGCGGCGCTACTTCGCTACCGATAGCAGTATCTTTAGTGTGCCGCCAGCGGTGGTTGTTTATCCTCGAAACGAAAATGATGTCCGTAAAGCCGCGCGTTTTACGTGGCAGCTCGCCGAACGTGGCCGCGTTATCCCCATTACCGCTCGTGGCAACGGCACTGACCAGGCCGGCGCAGCCCTCGGTGAGGGCATTATGCTGGTCTTTCCGGCGCACCTCAACCGCATCCTGGAGCTCGATAGCAAAACCGGTTCCGTAACTGTTGAGGCCGGTATTAATTACGGTAAGCTGCAGCAGACGCTTAAAACACATGGCCGTTTTTTGCCGCCGTATCCAGCCAGTTATGAATATTCGACCATCGGTGGTGCGGTTGCCAACAATTCTAGCGGTGAAAAGAGTGTTAAGTACGGCGATACCAGTACCTACGTCAGTGGTCTGCGCGTTGTGCTCGCTAACGGGGAAGTGATTATTACCGGGCGGCTAAGTAAGCGCGATCTTGGCAAAAAGCTTGGACTGGCCACCTTTGAAGGCGAAATCTACCGCTCGCTGGACGCACTATTAGAAGAAAACCATCAGACTATTAGCAAGATGGCACTCGATGTAACGAAGAATACTGCCGGCTACAATTTACTTGATATTAAGCGACCAGATGGCTCGTTCGACCTTACCCCACTCTTTGTTGGTAGTCAGGGCACGCTCGGCATCGTCACTGAAATTATTCTCGACACCGAACCGCACTCGCCAAACACTACATTGTTTATGGCTGGCTTTGAATCGATTGAGCACGCCCAATTGGCCATTACTGAACTCCGCGACACCGACGCACTACCAAGTGCAATCGAAATGGTCGACAGCTATCTGCTGGACCAAGTGCAGGCGGCCAACCCAAGTTTGATTAGCGATATTGTGCAGCCACCATTCCCGGCTGTGACATTGTTCGTAGAATATGACGCAAATCCCGAAAAGACTTACAAGAAAGCTGTTAAGCGAGCAGATAAAATCTTCAGCAAACTGGCAGGTAACTACATTAAAGAAACCGATGCCGAAAAGCAGGAGCACCTGTGGAAGCTGCGTCAAACCTCCAGCTGGCTACTCGGCCGTACTGATAATCACCGTAAAGCAGTTCCTGTCATCGATGACGGCGTCGTGCCAGTCGACAAATTCCAGGATCTGTTAGCTGGTGTATACGACCTGTTCGCAAAAGAAAAGATGCCTGCCGCCGTGTGGGGTCACGCCGGGGACGGCAACATTCACTTGGCGCCAATGCTCAATCTAAGTGAGGTAGGCGATCGCCAAACCGCCTTCCGCTTGCTGGAAGAATACACTAAGTTACTGCTATCCCTCGGCGGCTCTACGAGCGGCCAAGCCAATGACGGTCGTCTCCGTGCACCATATCTTGAAAAAGTCTACGGTCCCGAAGTCTTCAGTATATTTAGGAAGGTAAAACAAATCTTCGATCCATACGGCACAATGAACCCCGGCGTGAAGATCGGCGTGAGCCTCGATGATATCAGGCCACTGGTGCGCAGCGACTTCTCGCTTGAGCACGCATACGATCACTTGCCACGTAGCTAAATGGCGTCACCCGACGTGTGACCAAACAAAAAGATCCACCGTTTGATGGATCTTTTTGTTTGGTGGGTGATGAGGGACTCGAACCCCCGACCCTCTCGGTGTAAACGAGATGCTCTAGCCAACTGAGCTAATCACCCTGATTGTTAACGCTCGTCCATTTTACCACAGTAAATGGTGCGGACAAGAGGACTTGAACCTCCACAGCCTTGCGGCCACTACGACCTCAACGTAGCGCGTCTACCAATTCCGCCATGTCCGCGCGAAATAACCGTTACATCTTATCTGTTTTGGTCGAAAAACTCAAGACCTACGGGTGCAAAAGTCGGTAGCCAATACTTGGCTTAACGGGTGCTTGTTTTAGGACGATCGGCACCGACGTGGCAGGCGAAAAGTCAGTAGCCGCAATGCTCACATGGCCAACGGTGTCACCAGGCTTGGCATTGTAGCTGATCTTTTTCAACTCCACGCGGGCCTTGACCGTGTCGCCGCGAAGTACAACCACACTTAAATCGGCGGATGCGACGGCTTGGACATGCGAGCCATCCGTGAGTGCGTACGTGCCGAGCACGGTGTCTTTTTGAACGATGTTCGTTTCCGCAAAAGTGGTTCGGGCGGCGGCTAGAAAAGTACCTGAGTCGCGGAGTACCGTGGAGAGGGTTGGTGCACCCGAAATTGCGGAAATGACCACAACGGTCTTACCGTTTACTTGCGCGGTGGTGGCGCCAAGGAATACGCCGCCGTTCTGATCGTTATTACCAGTTTTAACGCCGATAATGCCGTTGGTTCCGAGTAAGTTGTTATAATTGCGGACCGTGCCAACGCCTGGAATAACTGCCGTCTTTTCGTTTACGATCTCGGCTAGAGCCGGATTCTTTATGGCAAGTGCACCAAGCTTCACAAGGTCACTGGTGGTGCTCACGCTGTCAGGCAAAAAACCGCTGGCATCTCCACCGACTTTGGTGTTGGTGAGCCCGTGTTTTTGCAGGTAGTTGTTGGCGTATGTGTGATATGCGCCGATTGAGCCAAATGTCCATACTGCGAGCGAATCGGCGATGTTGTTTGCCGATGGTAGCAACAGCGCTTCGAGCATCTGACGCTCAGTAAGTTGCATGCCACTACGCACCGGCATAACTGAGCCGTCAATTGCGATGTAATGGTTGTAGAGCGCAACGTCTTCATCCGTCAACGTAATGGTAGGTCCATCTGCGCCCGCTGCCAACGGGTGTTTGTCTAAAATAACCAGAGCATTAATAACCTTGGCTACGCTGGCGATTGGTACCTGAGTTTGCTCGCCATGGGTGGCGATAACTTTGCCGTTGGCTAGGCCAAACGCAGCTTGTCCATAGGCTGGCCAGGGCAGATTGCTGGTTTGGGTGGTGATGGTTAGCGTATCGTTACTAACGCTTGGTGCGAGCTCGGCAAATGGCCGCGCAATTGTTATTCCGCAGTAGGTAATTACTAGGCCAGCGAAAACCAGGCCGATGAGGCGTTGTTTTCGGCTAAAACTACGTTTTTTTTGAGGTGGTGTGAGGGGTCTGTGCTGCATTACATTCATCATACCGCAAAAAGCTTATGCCAGCCTGTACTCAGCCAAAAAACAGCAATGGATTGTAGTATAATAAGCATATAGATTAAGGAGAACATATGACCCCACTTATCGTAATTGCCGTAATTGTCGTCCTGGTCGTCCTATTTGGCGCATGGATGTACAACTCCCTAGTCACCCTAAACCAGCGTTCTCAGGAAGCCTGGAGCGACATTACCGTCCAGCTGAAGCGCCGCTACGACTTAATTCCTAACCTTGTAAAGACCGTTCAGGGATACGCGAAGCACGAAAAAGGTGTGTTCGAGGAAGTAACCGCTGCCCGCACGCAGGCTATGAACGCCACTGGTATTGAAGAGACCGCTAAGGCCGACAATATGCTGCAAAACACGCTCAAGAGCTTGTTTGCTGTAGCCGAAGCCTACCCAGACCTAAAGGCTAGTCAAAACTTCCGCGATCTGCAGGCCGAGCTCGTAGACACCGAAGACAAAATCCAAGCCGCTCGCCGCTTTTACAACGGTGTAGTCCGCGACTTTAACACCAAGCGCACCACATTTCCTACCAACATTTTTGCCGGTTTGTTTGGCTTTCGTCAGGATAAGACCTACTTCGAGCTAGATGAAGCACAATCTGCAGCCGTTGCAGAGCCGGTTAACGTAAACTTCTAAAGTAACTGGAGCTCTCAGGCATGTATTCTGCAATTGCCGCTAACAAGCGCAAGACCCTTTTAATTATGTTGGTATTTATTGCCGTCATTGCCGGCTTGGCATTTTTATTTACCAAAGCCTTTGGCGGTGGTAGCCCGACTATTTTTTACGGCGCCGTAATTGGCTCTGTTATTTACGCTATATTTACGTACTTTGCTGGCTCGCGTATGTCGCTGGCAGTTAATGGTGCGCGTGAAATTCAGAAGAGCGACGATCCGCGGTTGTGGCGAATCGTTGAAAATCTAAGCATTACCAATGGTTTGCCCATGCCTCGGGTGTTCATTATGGAAGATCCGGCCCTGAATGCGTTTGCGACTGGTCGCGACCCAAAGCATGCTGCCGTTTGTGCAACGACCGGTATTTTGCAAGCGCTCGACGACACCGAACTCGAAGCCGTCTTCGCGCACGAGATGGGACATGTTAAGAACTACGATATTCGTGTTGGCATGATTGCCTTTGCACTGACGGCTGTTATTTCGCTGCTCGCTGATTTTATTTTGCACATGACATGGTTCCGCAATAACGACGACGATAGCGGCAATAGCCCAATTTTCTTGGCGCTCGGCATTGTAGCTGCACTGGTTGCACCACTTATCGCTACCATGATCCAGCTAGCAATTTCGCGCCAGCGCGAATACCTGGCTGACGCCACGGGCGCACTCACTACTCGTTACCCAGACGGCTTAATCCGGGCCCTTCGAAAAATTGAGCTTGGTGGCAGCGCAACACGCAAGCAAAACACAGCAACGGCACACCTCTTCTTTGCAAACCCCTTGAAAGCCAAGAAGTTGGCAAACTTGTTTAGCACCCACCCGCCAATCGAGGATCGTATTGCGCGCTTAGAGCAGATGGGTCGCCAGGCGTAACATTCATGGCCGCGACGTCTGCCAAGTCTAAGAAGCGCCCAGCCACCAAGAAGGCCAAGCCTGCGACCAAAAATGTTGACCTGACGGAGCGCGTCTATGCGCCGCTGCCAAACGTCATCCAACTTACTAAGCAAACCATCGAATCCACTCGGGTACACATAAAAGTTCTGAGTGGCATTACATTGGTCTATGGGCTACTCAGCTTGTTACTAGTACGAGGACTTGGCGCGGGCATAAACGTTGCCCAGCTTCGTGACCAAGCTGGGAACCATGTTGCAGGTAGCCTTGCCACCTATTTTGAGTTACTTGGAAATAACTCGGATGCCAGCAACCCGAATGCCGGCGTGTATCAAACCATCCTATTTATTATTGGTTCGCTGGCAATCATTTGGGCGCTGCGCCAATTAGCCGCTGGAGAGCGTCCATCCGTTAAGGATGCCTACTACCGCGGAATGTATCCACTTGTGCCGTTCGTACTCGTGCTGTTAGTCATCCTTGTGCAGCTGCTCCCGGCAGTCATCGGCCTAGCAGCCTATCAATTTCTGTCGGTGGGTGGAGTTATTAACTCAATCGCAGGGGCGCTCGTTGTGGGAATTTTTGTTTTGGCGCTCGCTGTCCTGAGTATGTACATGCTTGCGTCTTCGTTTTTCGCACTCTACATTGTTACATTACCCGGTATGGAACCAATGGTTGCGTTAAAAACCGCCAAAAAACTGGTAACGGGCCGACGCTGGACGTTGCTGCGCAAGCTGCTATTCTTACTCTTCGTAATTTTTGCAGCCATGGCAGTAATAATGGTGCCATTTATTTTGGTTGTGCCGGTGCTCGCGAGCTGGGTGTTATTTGCGCTAGGGATAGTCGCTGTGGCAGTTGGGCATGCCTACTCGTATAATTTGTACCAGAGGTTACTTGATGAGCAACAAACTGAATAAACACCAGGCCGCCGAACGCATCGCCAAATTGCGCGATCTTATTAACGATTATCGGTATCACTACCACGTACTCGACGAATCAACAATGAGCGAGGCTGCCGCCGACAGCCTCAAGCACGAGCTGAGCGAGCTCGAAACCGAATTCCCAGAATTAATTACATCCGATTCGCCAACGCAGCGCATTGCGGGTAAGCCGCTTCCGGGCTTCACCCAGGTTACGCACTCTTCGCGTATGCTGAGCCTGAATGATGTCTTCAATGAGCAGGAAGTAAAGGCCTGGCAAGATCGCATTACTAAACTTGCGCCGAGCGATAAACTGACATATTTTGCCGACATTAAAATGGACGGTTTTGCGTGTGCGCTCGTGTACCAAGACGGCATGCTAGTCAGTGCCATTACGCGCGGCGATGGTTTTGTTGGCGAGGATGTAACCGCAAATGTGCGTACCATTGAATCCGTGCCATTGAAGCTGCACAAAACCAAGGGCTACGAACAATTCCTGCAGGGCCGCGCCGAAATCCGTGGCGAAATCGTTATGTATAAAGAAGAGTTTGCTGCCTTAAACGAAGCCCGTGCCAAAGCCGGCAAGCCACTGTTTGCAAACCCACGTAACACCGCGGCGGGCACCATTCGCCAGCTCGACCCAAAACTCGTTGCCGAGCGTCCGTTACATTTTCATGGTTACGATTTGCGTCGGGATGACCCGTCAGAAGTTCCATCACACGAGTATGCCTACAAAGCCATGCGTGCCCTGGGCATTGTAGCCAATGACGACGCCAAAGTTTTTGATGATCTCGACAGCGTCCTGCAGTATGCACATGATTGGGACGAAAAACGCCACAGTCTTGTCTTTAATACCGACGGTTTAGTGATTAAAGTGAACGATCGTGGCATATACGATCGCCTGGGCGTAGTTGGCAAGGCACCACGTGGCGCCGTGGCATTTAAGTACGCAGCCGAACAGGCAACAACCAAAGTTAAGGACATTTTCATTTCGATTGGCCGCACTGGTTCGGCTACGCCCGTTGCCATGTTGGAGCCGGTCGTAGTAGCCGGCAGCACTGTGCAAATGGCCACCTTGCACAATGAAAGTGAAGTGCTGCGCAAAGACATTCGCGTTGGCGACACGGTTATTGTGCACAAAGCCGGCGATATTATTCCCGAAGTTGTCGAACCACTTGTCACCCTGCGTGATGGCACCGAAAGGCCATTCAAAATGCCAACGCACTGCCCAGAATGCGGCACGGCACTCAAAAAACTGAAAGCCGAAGATGCCGCGTGGCGATGTCCGAACGAGGCCTGTCCTTCTCGCGCCTGGAAGCGTATTGAACACTTTGCGTCCAAGGCAGCGCTCGACATTGAAGGCCTCGGCGAAAAGAATGTTATTGCTCTTTTGAGCGCGAAACTTGTAAACGACACGGCCGACATTTACGCGCTCACAAAAGAGCAAGTTGTTGAGTTGGATCGCTTTGCTGAGGTCTCGGCCAACAAGTTAGTGAACGCTATTCAAGCTAAGAAAGCCCCACCACTCGCTCGATTTATATATGGCCTTGGCATCCGCCACATTGGCACCCAGACGGCAATCGATTTGGCCAACCATTTTCGTTCCCTCGAAAAGCTTCAGGAGGCGACGATTGATGAACTTGCAGAGATTGAAGGTATCGGCGAGGTAGTAGCCGAGTCGGTCGTGGAGTACTTTAGTGAGCCACGCAATCAGAACTTACTCGAAAAATTCAAAAGCTACGGCGTCTGGCCAGAAGAAGTTGCCCGTGTTGGCGGCAAACTAAGCGGCCAAAACTTTGTGGTGACCGGCACGCTGCAAACTATGTCACGCGATCAGGCCGCCGAAAAAATCCGCGCACTGGGCGGTACATTCCAAAGCTCGGTGGGGAAGGACACACACTACTTGGTAGTGGGTGCAAATGTTGGCGCTAGTAAACTTGCCAAGGCCGACAAGTACGGTACAAAACAGATTAGTGAAGCCGATCTCATAGAAATCGTTGGTGCATAACATGGATAAGCAAAATGTAATTAACCAAACAGTTAAATACGTACAGCAAGAGATGGCTGGAGAAGCCAGCGGCCATGACTGGTGGCATGTGTACCGCGTGTGGCAAACGGCAAAACACATCGCCTCCAATGAGCCCCAAGCCGATGCATTCGTAGTTGAACTTGGCGCATTGTTACATGACATCTTAGACTGGAAATTTGCAGACGGAGATCTAGAAGC
>OUMM01000031.1_pt1 | contig 11424 bp, 11 predicted proteins | sample 1691001 | NCBI WGS metagenome assembly OUMM01 (sample SAMEA3914864, study PRJEB12502) | metagenome | biome: forest; material: soil | place: USA | collected 2012-03-12 | depth 0.3 m
GCATTCGCCGTTATTGAGCACTCGGGCAAGGAAAGTGAAACCGCCCGCCACGCTGTCCGTTTGGACGAAGCGCTGCGCGCTCCGCACGTGAGTGGTTTCTAAGGAGAAGAATAATGATTGATCCAAATGTAGCAACACAAACTGGGAACCGCATTACTGGCTGGAAGGCAGTGGCTGCCGCAGGCGCGTTAGCAGTTGTGAGTACATCAGTGCTTGGACCGAGTGTCGAAGCTGGTATTAGTGATTGGCATGACCGCCATGTATTATCACAAAAGCAAGACCATCTTATGGAACAGCCAGGCCTTATAAACGAATTTAAGGACGGCGTACCTCCAGCACCGCTGCAGGGTGAGCAGCTTGGTACCGTTACTTTAGGGACCGGAGAGGTTGCCAGTCAGGTTGCCGACGACATTAGCGCGCTTCAGCCAGTTGCGCTTCAGGGCGAAATACAGGAGCAGACATTTGACGGCGCAGCCGGTGCCACGGCAGTAGTTAATTTAGAAGATATCGATATGGCTCAAAACCACTTAAGCGAGCCTAATCCTACGACTGGTTTACCGGAGATTATCCCCAACCAACAGTAATAGTTTGCAACAGCTGTGGGAAAGTGGTGTTAAAAACACCACTTTTTTTGTATAAAGTGGGTTGCAGTGGGTAGTTGTGGGTAGTATATTCGGGGTAGTGGCAAAACACTGAAGCCAATCAAAACAGTTGGCAGCAGACAAAAAATAAAAACCACTAGACGATTTAAGGGATGGCGACACTAGATTATTTCGAACGAAAGCTCGATGAAAAACGCAGGCTGACAATTCCAGCTGAAATGCGCGATGAGCTTAAGAGCGGAGTAGTGGTCACCCGCGGATTTAAAAACTATCTACACCTATACCCAAAATCGGTATGGGACAACGAAGTCGAACCGCAGCTGAAGGGGAATATCCTCGATGAGCAGACGGCTGACTTAAACGTTCAGTTCCGTATGGGCAAGGCAGAGAGTCCGTTAGATGTTAAACAGGGACGCGTTGTCCTTGAGCAGCATTTGTTGGACTACGCTGGGATAGACCGCGAAATCGTATGCGTGCGCGCAGGCAGCTATTGGCGAATCATCGCTAAATAGTCGGCAGGCGAGATACACGAACATTAAAAACCAAAATAAACGAAGCAAACCGAACAGTTTATTAAAGATGTTCTTCCCACATGTGATAGATGGGCTGGGAAGAGCCTCCCGAGATTAGCTATTCGGCTACCAACATATGGATAATAGGGACCATATAAAAATAAACCCTCGCACCTTGTTTAAAACACCTCCCAAAACTCCACCTCACACATAAGTCTCTCAAACTTCGTTTACAAAGATCAGTAAGAAGTTCTAAGCTTTTTTAAAGCGAATTTTACCTTCTTTACATACATGTTCCTTGTAAACAAACAAAAACAAAAACTACACCCAAAAACAAAAAGTTGGCAGCCGATTAGGTAATCTTGTACAAAACAAAAATTACCGAAACCAAAACAAACATAGTGACAAACCAAGGACCTCACAATTTACACCTGCCAGTGCTCCTGGAAGAAGTGCTCACAGTGCTCGCGCCAAAGCATGGGGAATCATACCTCGATGTTACGGCGGGATACGGCGGTCACGCCGCCGAAGTACTAAAGCGCACGCAGGCACCAGAGAAGGCGACGCTAGTTGATCGTGACGAGAATGCGATTAACGAGCTGACCGAGCGCTTTAAGGGTACAAACGTAGACATCCGACGCCAAGACTTTTTATCTGCATCGGAGGCTTTGCGTAGTGAGGGACAGCAGTTCGACCTAATACTGGCCGATCTGGGGGTTTCGTCACCGCACCTTAACCAAGCTGAACGCGGCTTTGCAATCAGTATGAGTGGTCCGCTCGATATGCGTATGGACCAGTCGCAAGAACTGACGGCAGAGCAGGTGGTTAACACCTACAGCAAAGAGCAATTGATCGACATTTTGACCCGGTACGGCGAAGAGCCGAAAGCCGGTGCCATTGCCAAGTTGATTGTGCAAAACAGACCCCTTAGCACTACCAGCGAGCTGGCTGAGCTAGTCAGCCGGGTTTGGCCCGGCTATAGCCGGGTACATCCGGCAACACGGACGTTCCAAGCGTTACGCATTGCCGTAAACGACGAACTTGGTCTGTTGCAGCGTAGTTTACCGGTCCTTCTGGACTTGCTAGCCCCGGGTGGGCGGTTAGCAATTATCAGCTTCCATAGTTTGGAAGATCGACTGGTAAAGCAGTTCTTTGCGGAGCAGGGCGGCAATCGATACGATGCCGCGCTGAATGTGTTAACTAAGCGGCCACTCACCGCCTCAGCAACCGAAGCAGTTTCCAATCCGCGTGCGAGGAGCGCAAAACTCCGAGCCGCAGTGAAAATAAAAAGATAGAAAGGGAAATGCATGCCAATTCAGGTAAAAAGCAGCTCCCGAGCCTACAAGATCACCGTTAAGGTAGTCTAGGCTCAACAGCCGGCGGCGTTCCAAAAATGAACGCCGCCACCAAAACAAAAAGGAAAGTTATAAAATGACATACTCAAGCTCACTGGCTCTTAGCCGCTCACAATTTGCCGGCTCGGGCCGTAATTCGGTCAGCTTCCAGGCACGAACACGCGCCTTTGGACCGATCAGCAACACGATTATTCTTATCGTTCTGGCGTGTTTGCTGGGGCTACTGTATCTGACGCAGGTTACGAAGACCAACGCCTACGGATACACAATTAATGAGTTGCAAGAACAGCAAACTGCGCTGCAGAGCAAGAACGCCGACCTAGAAGTCGACTCCGCTCGTTTGCAGTCACTCGATCGCACCGCTAACAGTGATGTTGCACAGAGCATGGTCGCTGTTGCACCAACCGGCAGCGTATCTCGCTAGCGCTTTCTTGCTATAATACTTGTTATGGCTCCAAAAACAGAAACGGTCAATCCGGCTCAGGTAGTGCGGCGAGTTCGCTTGTGGCACACAATCATCATTATCATTATTGCTATTTTTGGGCTGCGCCTGTTCTATGTGCAGGTAATCCGATACAACTACTATAAAGATGCGGCGCTCAGTGACCAGCTAAAGCAGTACGAAATTCCTGCTAGTCGCGGCATTATTAAGGCTCATAACGGCGATACGGTTGTGCCGATTGTGCTGAATCAGAAGCTGTACACGCTGTTCGCCGACCCGACGTATATCAAGAATGTTGACACGTACGCTAACGAAGTTGCCAAGATTATTGGCGGCCAGCCGAGCGACTACACAGATCGACTCAAGAAAAAACATACACGCTACGTTGTGCTTGGTAAAAAGTTGACCGAAGAACAGCACAAAAAAGTGGCCGCTCTGGAGCTACCAGGACTCGGTACCGATGAGCAGGAATACCGCACCTATCCGCAGCAGCAGCTGGCCGCACAGCTACTAGGTTTCGTGGATGCCGAAGGGGTAGGGAAGTACGGGGTGGAGCAAGCGCTTAATAAACAGCTATCTGGCACTCCTGGCCAACTGAAGGCTATTACTGACGTGCACGGCGTGCCGTTGGCTGCCAGCAAGGAAAACATCCAAAAACCAGCCCAAGCTGGTAAAAACGTCACGTTGACGATTGATCTGGCTATGCAGGCGCAGATGGAAAAGATATTACAGCAGAAGGCCCAGCAGACGAAATCTGAACTGCTAAGTGCCATTATCATGGACCCGAACACTGGTCAGGTTAAGGCTATGGCTAACTACCCAACGTATAATCCGGCAAAAATGAATGAAGTTGAAGATCCGAGTGTTTTCCAGAACGCTGCAGTTAGCCATGCGATTGAGCCGGGCTCAATCGTGAAAACATTAACTACGGCGGCAGCGCTGGACCAAAAAGTGGTCACCCCAACCACCAGCTGGTACGACCCGGCTCGTTGGACAGTTAATGGCTATACTATTACTAATATTGAAGAGGACGGCGGCGCCCGGACGCAGAGCGTAGCCAGTACGCTGGCCTTGTCGCTGAACACCGGTGTTACCTGGGAGCTGATGCAAATGGGCGGCGGTCAAATTAATGCTAAGGCTATCAGCGCTTGGCACGATTACATGGTAAATCACTACTTGTTTAGCCGCGAGACGGGTATTGAGCAGGGGTATGAGGGCAGCGGCTATATACCGCCGGCCAATCCAAAGAAGCCAGCTATTGCGCTAACCTACGCCAACACCTCATTCGGGCAGGGTATGACAATTACGGCTATGCAGGCCGCTTCTGCACTGAGCTCGGTTGTTAACGGCGGTACGTACTATCAGCCAACGCTCGTTGACGAATATGCCAACGCTGACGGTTCAACAACCAAGAACCAACCAAAGACGGTTAAGAAGAACGTGGTATCTGCCCAAACCAGCCGTGAGATGATCCCGTTGATGGAGAACGTGGTGAACCATTACCTAGAGACGGGCTTCAGCTTTATGCGCTTCCCGAAGGAGTACATTGTGGGCGGTAAGACTGGTACGGCCCAAATTGCTAAGCCGGGCGGTGGCTATGCCGATGACGTGTTTAACGGTACCTATATGGGCTTTGTGGGCGGCAATAACCCACAATATGTGATTTGTGTGTTTAACAATAAGCCAAAAGTCAGCGGTTACGCTGGTTCGCAGGCTGGCCAGCCAGTTTTTGCCGACCTTGCACATATGCTGATCAACAACGGTTTTGTGTCGCCTAAAAATTAACTTCTGATGGTATACTAAAACAAAAAGCAAACTATGAATATTTCACACCTGACAATCAGCACGTCTTCGACTTATCACATTTTATGGCTCGCCGTGGCGAGCTTTATTTTGAGTATGGCCCTAACACCGGTTTATACGACGGCCGCCTACAAGTGGCAGTGGTGGAAAAAGCAGCGCACCGACGCCTGGGCCGGCGGGGTAGCAACGGTTTACAACAAGCTACATGCCGCTAAACACAAGCGCAATATCCCGAATATGGCGGGCATGATCTTTATTGTTAGCATTGCGGCCATTACCTTGGCGTTTAACTTGAACCGTGGCCAGACCTGGCTGCCATTAGCTGGATTGCTCGGCGCTGGACTGATTGGCCTTATTGACGACATTATGAACATTCGCGGCACCAGCAAAATCGCCGGTATGACCGCTAGAGTGAAGTTCGTGCTGTATAGTCTAGTGGCACTTGGTACGGGCTGGTGGTTTTACGAAAAGCTTGGTGTTCACTCCGTGTACTTTCCGGGTATCGGCGAATTACAACTCGGCCTTGGTTTAATTGCGCTGTTCTGGTTTGTGGTCGTTGCGACTGCTAACTCAGTCAATATTAGCGACGGGCTCGACGGGCTTGCGGGCGGCCTCCTTATCACGTCCTTTATGGCGTACACCGTGATTGCACTGTTTGAGCAGAAGTTTGCGCTGGCGGGTTTCTGTCTGACGGTCGTGGGTGCGCTGCTGAGTTACACATGGTTTAACGTTTATCCTGCACGGTTCTTTATGGGTGATGTGGGCGCGTTTGCGCTCGGTACGGCGCTGGGTATTATCGCCATGCAAACCAACACTATCTATGTATTGCCGATTATTGGTGCAGTGTACGTTATGGAAACTGGCTCGGTGATTATTAACCGTTTGTCGCGTAAGTTGCGCCATGGGAAAAAAGTTTTCCTATCTTCGCCAATCCATCATCACTTCGAGGCTATTGGGTGGCCCGAAACCAAGGTCACCATGCGCTTTTGGATTTTAGGGGTAATTGCTGCACTGGTGGGTGTTTTGATCTTTGTGGCTGCCGGAAAGTTCGGCTGGTAGCATGAGACCGCGCGCCAGCCAGCAACGTGGCCGGCTGCGACCGGCACCCAGCCAGCCCTCCGCTCGTCGACATCGTCCGGATTACTGGCTGGTAACGCTGTGCGCGCTGTTATTGGCTATTGGGCTGGTTGTGGTGTATTCCATTGGCCCAGCCATTGCTGAATCGATGGGTGTAAGCAGTAGCTATTACGTTAACCGTCAGTTGATTGCCATTGCCCTTAGTGTAGTGGCCTTTATCATCACATCCCGTTTGCCGTTAGAACGCTGGCAGCGGCTGCAGAAGCCACTTTTGATTGCTGCGGCAATTGCGACCGCCTTGGCGCTGATCTCGCCCTTAAGTGAGCAGTATCAGGAGCACCGCTGGGTACGCTTGGGTAGTTTGACCTTTCAATCGGTTGAGCTTGTAAAGTTGGCTATTATGGTCTGGCTAGCTACGCTGCTCGCCCGGGGTATGGCTGACGGGAGTATTAGCAATAGCCAAAAGACGCTCAAGCCAATTGTAATCGCGGTAGGAGTGCTGGGCGTCATTATTGCTGGATTGCAGAGTGACCTTGGCTCGGCAGGCGTTCTGATTGCCATGATGGCTGTAATGGTCTTTGTGGCCGGCTTGCCGCTTAAACGCATCGCATTAATTGGCGGAATCATTGGTATTGGGGTTATTTTAGCCGTGGCGTCTACGCCGTACCGCCGTGAGCGCTTGCAAACATTCTTGAATCCAACAGCAGACTGCCAGGACGCTGGCTACCAGGCATGTCAGGCGATGAATGCAGTAGGTTCGGGCGGTCTCATTGGCCTGGGGCTTGGAAGCAGCGTACAAGCTTACGGGTACTTGCCGGAAGCCGCTAACGACTCAATATTCGCTATCTATGCCGAGAAGTTCGGCTTTGTCGGTAGTATAATTTTACTGCTGATCTTTGGAGCGCTCTTTGCCCGTATTGCCATGGTGGCAGAGCGGGCGCCGGATAATTTTAGCCGGCTTGTTGTCGTGGGGGTGCTAACCTGGCTCAGTGTGCAATCGGTGGTTAATATTGGCGCCATGATTGGACTCTTGCCGTTGAAGGGGATTACGTTGCCGTTTATTAGTTACGGTGGTACTAGTGTGGTCTTTATTGCGGCCGCCATTGGCATTGTGTTCCAAGTTTCGCACTACACTTCGCTGAGTGCGCCACGGATGCGTGATAATAGTAGTAATGACAGGAGAGGCTATGAAGATAGTCGTCACGGGCGGCGGGTCCGGGGGGCATATCACCCCGATCTTAGCGGTCGCTCATGAGTTAAAACAGCTGCAACCCGACGTGACGATTGTTTACGTTGGTCAAAAAGGCGATTCGTTGTCTGATGTGCCAGCCCGAGATCCGAATATCGATGCAGTCAAAAGCGTGTCTGCCGGCAAGTTTCGCCGTTATCATGGCGAGGGCCTGAAGCAGTTACTGGATGTTAAAACAATGTTCCTGAATTTTCGTGATGTTTTTCGCGTGCTTGTCGGTATTTTCCAGAGCTGGCGTCTCCTTAGGCATGAACGCCCTGACATCATTTTTATCAAGGGTGGCTTTGTAGGGGTGCCAGTGGGTTTGGCGGCGGCCTGGTTGCACATTCCATTTATTACGCACGACTCCGATGCCATTCCGGGGCTTGCCAACCGTATTATCGCTCGTTGGGCGCGCAAGCACGCGGTTGCCTTGCCGACAGAAGTGTATTCTTACGACCCAGCCAAGACGGTAACGGTCGGTGTGCCAACAAAGGCCGAATATCAGTTTGTTACCCCTGACATGAAGGCGGCCTACCGCAAGGAATTAAACATCCCTCAAACGGCTGAGATGTTATTTATTATTGGCGGTGGATTGGGCGCACAACGGATAAACGAGGCAATTGCCGGCGCCATGCCCGATCTGATGAACCAACTTTCCGATCTATATGTCGTACATGGGGCAGGGCGGGCGAACGAAGAGGCTGTACGCACCCGTTATCAAGAGCTTCTAAAGCCCGAAGACTTTGCGCGCGTGCAAGTTATGGGCTTCTTGCATGATGTATATCGTTACAGCGGTGCGGCCGATGTGATAGTCACTAGGGCAGGGGCCACAAACTTAGCAGAGTTTGCCGTACAAGGGAAAGCGTGTGTTGTTGTGCCCAGCCCCTTCCTGACTGGTGGCCACCAACTCAAAAATGCCAAATATCTTGAAGAGCAACAGGCGACTGAGCAAGTGAGCGAGGCAGAAATCGAAGCCAATCCACACATCTTGGCCGAACGCGTGTCCGCCCTGTTGGCGGACCCGGCTCGCCAGACTGCTCTTGGCCAAAAATTCACCTCCTTTGGCCATCCTAACGCCGCCAAGGAATTGGCTCAACTACTACTTAATGAGGTGCCAGCAAGGGTATGAGTTTACTGGGTGGCAAAAAACCAAAAGATACTGGTGGTCGTCAGCGTCGCAGCACTGAGTGGCAGCGGCCCGCCTCCTTTTCGTATAGTTCAAAGCGCGCCGAGCGGCCCGACCTTCCTACTCGTCGCACTGGTGGTCCCAGCCTGGTAGCGCAGCGTAGCCGCGTTCTAACGCTGCAGTTCTGGTTCAGGCGCAGTGGCCTGTTGATAGCCGTTATCGTGGCGTTTGTGTGCCTTATTAGCATCCTTAGCCTCTCTAGCAACCCACGCATAGTCCTGCTCGATGTCCAAAAGAACAGCTCTGCCTTCCATGACGCTGACGAGTACCAGGTAGCGGCCGCAAAGCAGCTCAGTAGCTCAATCTGGAATAAGAATAAAATTACGGTTAACACCGGTAAAGCCAGTGCTGAGTTGCAGAAACAGTTTCCGGAGCTAGCAGAGGTTACAATTACGTTGCCCCTAGTCGGCCATCGCCCCATTTATTACCTGCGCGCCAATGCCCCAGCATTTGTAATGCAGACAGTAAGCGGTACTTTTGTGCTTGATGCAGATGGTAAGGCGCTTATCACAAAAGCTGCTGCGCCTGCCGATACCGTAGCTAAACTCCCCGTTTTAACCGATCAATCCGGCCTACACGCCGAGCTCGGAAAACAGGTGCTCAGTAGTCGTGAGGCCACGTTCATACGTGTGATAATCGATACCCTGGCCGCTAAAAATGTAACGGTTAGCTCTTTAAGCCTGCCGGCCAATGCGGCACAGGAACTCGATGTGCGAGTGGAAGGGAAGCCGTATCTCATTAAATTCAATATGCACGATTCATCGACCGCAAGACAGCAAGCAGGGACGTACCTAGCCACTGCCGCCAATCTAGCGGGGCAGAACATTACGCCAGCCCAGTACATTGATGTGCGGGTTCTTGGACGTTCATATTACCAGTAGTCCCCCTACTATTCTCCCCTCGTTGTTCGGAAAATGTTCATATATTTGTAATTTGTGAAACTACAAAAAACTATATAAACATACCAAAATATTAAAAAGTCAAAAAAACATATAAATAAAGGGAAGTGGGGCAAAGTCAATAAAAGGCTATGAAATGTCGCAAAAAGCAAATGTTTTCACGCGGAGCTGTGGAAAAGTCAGCCTAGTGTTTTATATCACAACACAAGCACTATAGGGTTTTGCGGGGACTGGCATGGAACGGTATGTATATGCATGTAGTACACGCGCAGTACGTGCAATATGCAGCTTTTATTCGTGATAGTTGGAAATAGTCCCCTGCAGCAGTGGTATCAGTTATCACCTTAGAATTCAATATTAGAGTCGCAAAATATACATTGTGCGACGTCATGTGTATGTTTGGATTCGTATGCTCTATCGCCTGGTATTCACTGGTTTTTCTAGTTACCTACTCGATTTAGTTTTAAATTTATTGTTATGCACTGCCCGCTCGTCCATGCTGCTTGTGCTATGGCGTATAGTTACCTAACGCACGCTATATGGTTCTTGTTCGCAAAATGTTTTGCAATACGAACAAAATAGTCTGTTCGTAAAATGTTTAGATTCGCTGCAGGTCTACAGCCCGCTGCCAAAAGTCTTCCAAGTACGTACTGCCATCCTCGTTTACGGCTTGAGGGTCAACAAAGCTCGGTTCGATGTCCAGGACCCAAATTCGGCTATCGTGCTCGATGCCCAATACGTGTGGCTTAACGCCAAATTGGCGTGGCTTATAGATATCATCAAGCACGAGTGGCTGTTCGGTTTCTTGGACCCATGCTAGGTACTGTGACAATGATTTGCCGATTGCTTTACAGGTCGATAACGAGCGACGTTCTACGGGCACCGTGTCTTTTCTGTCAACTAGATTAAACACGGCTGGCCCTTCGTATACTGGGCTTTCACCGATAAAGCTGGTGTATTTAGGGATATGAAGGCCAGTTGTATTCAGCGCGTCCAAATGCGTGCGTTGGGTATTTGCAAGCGAGTGCGCTTCCTCAAGTGTTAGTGTTTTGGCGCCAGTGAGCGCCTCGTCAGGGCTAACCCGCAAAACATAACTATGGCTACCGTGCGGGCCAGGTACATTTACATAGTGGAGCGCCAAGTGCCCGGCTACTTCCTGTACATAAACAGAATCGCGCAAGGGGTGCAATTCATTAACATCTCTCCATGCCTGGAGCGGCTCTTGGACGAGAATCATAGATTATTACTCTGCGAGTTCGTAGGTAGCTTTGGCGACGCGTTTGAACTGCGGCTTGCCCTGCAGATTTAGCAGGATGGTAGTTTCTTTAACGAAACGGCTCTTGAGGACGCGCTTAACGATTTCATCGCGGTGCAGGGGCTCCCCTGCTTCGCGCAGAACTTCAGAGATAATGTCGGCGACGGTACCCTTCTTGTAGCCCCATTCCTTGAGGGCGTAAATGCCGCGGCCAATCAGGACGAAACGCTTATCTTTGATCAGTTCGTTGTGAATAGCCTGGGTGGTAACATCTTTACGCTTGAAGTCGCTGCCCTTGATGGCTTCGGCGATTTCGTTAAAGTGCATGTGCTTGCCGTTTTCCTTCAGGATAACGTAAATCTTGTCGCGGATGTTCTTTGGGTTGACCATTGGCCACTTAACCAGACCCCAGCGGCCGTTCAGGGTAGCAAGTTGCTTGCTGGTGCTGGCTAGGGCTTCAGCCTGCTTAACGTCGGCGATGCCGGCAGCAGCTGCTACGTCCTTGATTTCTTTTGGCTCACCAAGCTTTTTGATGGCTTCAATAACGCCAGAAACGGCGTTTTTGAGCTGCTTTTCATCGCGGCTGTCCTTAAGGGCAACGCTGTTGTAGAAGTGGTCGTCTTCTTGAAGAACGATAAGGCTTGGGCACAGCTGACTCAAGAAAGATACGCGGGCCTGCTCGATGCGGTTTGCATCGTTAACAAGCTCGGCGGTCAAATTACTTACACGGGCTACACCACCGGTGGTTTCGAGATAGGCGGTTACAACGGCCTGGAACTGGTCGAGTTGCGGCAGGGACTGCTGCTCTGCTGCGGTCTTGAGGCGAGTAACGACTGACTTTTCGAGCTGGCGAACGCGTTCGCGGGTAATGCCGAGCAGCTCACCGATTTGCTCCAAGGTTTCCTTGCGGTCAAACAAACCAAAACGACGAGCAACGATTTCGCGTTCACGCTCGCGGTCAATAGTGCCGAGCACGTCAGCGATCAGTTGTTCGGTTTGCAGCTTAGCGGCAGTCTGTTCAGCCATAGGGGTAATTCCTCTACAATTAATACTGTAATTAAC
>OUMM01000001.1_pt1 | contig 10390 bp, 9 predicted proteins | sample 1691001 | NCBI WGS metagenome assembly OUMM01 (sample SAMEA3914864, study PRJEB12502) | metagenome | biome: forest; material: soil | place: USA | collected 2012-03-12 | depth 0.3 m
AGGCACTCTTAAACGGCCGGAAACTGAATGGCGAGTTCATCTTTGAAGGCGACCAAGTGGCTATCGACGGCGAGCAGAACATCGAATATGAGTCGCTGTGTGCCGGCTGCTACGATACATTCAAGCGCCAAACAGCATAGGACTTTTCTACAGCAGCCACACGCCGCGCAAGCGCGTATAATAAAGGCAAATGGGACAAGCACTCTACCGCAAATACCGGTCTAAAAGTCTGTCTGAAATTGTCGGGCAAGAGCATATTACGACCGCGCTACAAAAGGCTATCGAAAGTGGCCGCATTAGTCACGCCTATCTGTTTACAGGGCCACGTGGTACCGGTAAAACTTCTATCGCGCGTATACTGGCCAATACCATCAATGATTTGCCGTATAGTACCGACCCCCATCTGGACATTATTGAAATAGATGCCGCCTCTAACCGTCGCATTGACGAAATCCGCGACCTCCGCGACAAGGTCTATATTGCACCGACCAGCGCAAAGTATAAGGTATATATCATCGACGAAGTGCACATGCTCACGCGCGAGGCGTTTAATGCACTCCTTAAAACTCTCGAGGAGCCGCCAGCGCACGTTGTGTTTATTTTAGCCACCACCGACGCACACAAACTACCCGAAACCATTATTAGCCGTACTCAGCGATACAACTTCAGGCCGGTGGATACGGCAAAAGTTGCCGCTCACTTGGGCACAATTGCCAAAAAGGAAAAGTTTAACATCGACAATGACGCCCTGAACATGCTGGCCGAGCATGGCGAAGGTAGCTTCCGCGATAGTATTAGCATGCTTGACCAGGTTAGTCATCACAGCGGTCAAATTACCGTCGACGTTGTGCGGACGCAGCTAGGAGTTCCATCTGAAGAAGGGGTTCAAAACGTAATAGAAAGCCTGAAGGGGCAAGATGTTTCTGCGCCAGTTGTAGCAGTGCAAAAACTCTACGACGAAGGCTACCGGGCCCAAGCCATTGCCGAACAGATGAGCCAACAACTTCGCAAGCAACTTACAGACGGCAAAGAGTCGCTCCCCACGCCGACAATATTAGATTTACTCAAAAATCTGCTCGACGTCGCCAGCTCGCAAAGCCCCGAGCGCTACTTAGAGCTCGTTCTTATGCAAGTAGTCACACCAGCTACTGCAGCACAACCCGTAGCTGCACAGCCGACCGCTCGCCCCACAAGACTTAGCCCAGCTCCCAGGGTAGAGCCCGCACCGGTCGCCAGCACCGCACAGTCCAAGCCCGCAAAAGAGGAAAATAAGCCCGAAGCTTCAGAAGAGCCTGCATCGCCTCCAGCCAAAAAGCCTAAGGGCAAGCAACAGCTTCTTAGCGACGAGACGTGGCCAGAGGTCTTGGCGGAACTTAAAAAGCAATACAACACTATCTACGGCATTGTGCGCATGGCCCACACCGACTTCACAGAACCGGGCAAGGTTATCCTAAGCTTCGCATTCGCGTTCCACCAGAAACGCATTACAGATCCTAAGAACCGCAAAATTGTGACCGACACAATTGAGCACGTTACTGGCCAAGAAGTTGAACTTGCTTGTGTCGTTTCAAAAGAGCCAAAAGCTCGCCCTGCAGGCGCCAAGCCAGAAGAAGCACTACAGAATATTAATAGCGTTTTCGGTGGCGGCGAACTGTTGTAGAGCTGTCACTATGCACTTGGCAAACAACCGTTTATACTAATTGGCAAGGGGAGAGCATGGACGACACCGTCATACGGTCTAAACAGCCACCGCAAAACGCCGAAGCCGAGGCGTCTTTGCTTGGTGCAATTCTTATCGACAGTGATGCAATTGTTAAAATTGCCGACGCTATTAGCGCTGTCGACTTCTTTGAAATGCGCCACCAACGTATTTACGAAGCCATGCTCGATTTATACGAAAAGCGTAGCGCAATCGATGTATTAACGCTGTCCGACAAACTCAAGAATAGCGGCTATCTAGATATGGTCGGCGGTCCCTCGTACTTAACAGAGCTCACCAACTTTGTGCCTACTGCCGCCCATGCCGAGCAATATGCAGAAATCGTGGCTCAAAAAGCTATGCGCCGTCGCTTAATTTCGACTGCCCAAGAATTATCCACCATGGGCTTTGACGAGTCCTTGGCGCTGCGCGAGTTAATTGAAGAAGCCGAAGCCAAGTTATTCTCAGTGAGCGAATCGCAAGTAAAGCAAAGCATTACAAGTATTGAAGATATCCTAAGTGAAAGTTTTGAGCGTCTCGACGACCTGCATAAAGACAAGAAATCTATTCGCGGCATTCCAACCGGTTATAAGGACATGGATGAGATGCTCGCAGGTCTGCAGCGCTCAGACCTACTAATCCTAGCCGCCCGCCCAGCAATGGGTAAGACCGCATTCGTACTAAACCTTGCCCACAATGTTGCTGTCAAAGCCAAGGAGCCGGTACTTATTTACAGCCTGGAAATGGGCAAGGAGCAGCTCGTTGACCGCTTGCTCTCCATGCAGTCCGGCGTGGACGCTTGGGCACTGCGCACCGGAAACTTAACAGATCAGGACTTCGAGAAAATCGGTGAGGCCATGGGCGTCTTAAGTGAAGCGCCAATTTACATCGATGACACTCCAAGCATTACTGTTAGCGACTTACGCACCAAGGCTCGCCGCCAATCGCACAAACAGCCGCTTGGTCTTATTATCGTTGACTACTTGCAGTTAATGAGTGGTGGTAGCCGCTTTAGCAATTCGGCCAACCGTGTGCAGGAAATTTCAGAAATCTCCCGCGGCCTAAAGGGCGTGGCCCGCGAATTGAACGTACCTCTGATTGCGCTAAGTCAGCTGAGCCGCTCCGTAGAAAGCCGCTCCCCACAGATACCACAGCTGGCCGACCTTCGTGAGTCCGGATCCATTGAACAAGATGCCGATATCGTCGCCTTCTTGTACCGAGAAGACTACTACAATCCTGAGTCTGACCGTAAAAACATACTAGACGTGCTCATTAAGAAGCACCGCAACGGCCCTGTGGGCGGAGTAGAGCTATACTTCGACCGCGACAAGCAGAAGATTAGCTCACTGGATACGCGCCACGGCGGCAATCCATTTGACGAGTAAAAAGCTTACGGTAAGGTATACTGTACACAATGAAACTGCGTTTTAAGCCGCGCCTAACTACGCAAACATACGTCCTCACAGCCGTTGCACTGGCAAGCGTATTCTTGCTGACTGTCCGTCTAATCAAATTGCTCCCAGGCTTTGCAGGTGCCGAGCAGCGACTGCCTACTGTTCACGAAACTCTGCACACCATCTGGTACCAACCCCTAGAACTACCAGCTCACTTGAGTCGCCTAGTGGTAGCCGTTCTGTCGCCCTATACGGGTATCGGGTTCTCGCGTTTGCCGAGTGTCCTATTAGCATTTGGCCTTATTTTAGGTATGTACTGGCTGCTCAAACGCTGGTATACCTACCGTCTTGCATTATTTGGCGCCATACTCGTAATGACCGCACCATGGCTACTGCACGTGGGGCGTCTGGCGACCAACGATATTGTTTATCCATTTGCCATGATTTTGCTACTCGTGCTGATCGCTTTTTGGCACCAGCAGGAACGAAATAAATGGCTCCTATACACGAGTGCTCTAGCCGTGCCGATACTTTTGTACGTACCAGGAATGATTTGGCTAGTGCTCTGGGGAGCATTTTTTGAGCGGCGCAATATTGCAGCGAGCTTAAAAGACGGTCGCAGCCACACTGTACTAGCGGCACTCGTGAGCATAGCAGCTCTAGTACCAATGGGCCACGCACTATATGTTAATCCACACCTGTATATGCCACTCCTCGGTCTACCAGACGCCTGGCCAAGCATACTGCACGCTGGTAAAGAGTTTTTGCTTATCTGGAAGTATGTATTCATTGGCGGCTTCGAAAATCCGCTCTACAACTTAGCTGACCTTGCACTCGTGAATTTCTTAATAACAATCTGTTTTGCGGTAGGCGTCTACCTTTATAGTTTGCATCCTAAAGCAGTTCGGACACGCCAACTAGCTGGTCTGTGGGTGCTTGGCACCATATTAATTGCGCTTGGGGGGCCAGTGTCAATTCAGCTCATCCTGCCAATCGTTGTAGTACTGGCGGTAGGGGGCATTGGCTATCTGTTACATTTATGGCTGAAGGTGTTTCCTCGCAATCCTTTGGCTCGTGGTTTTGGCATTGGAGTAATCGGTCTTATGATTGCATTTGCGGTTGCATACAACGTGCGCAACTACTTCATTGCATGGCCAAACAATAGCCAAACAAAGGCCGTCTTTAACGAACCACTGTAATTTTGTATACTGAAGATATTAGGAGAGGAGTTATATGAGCCGATTTGACCAAGCCAAGATGCTCATGCGCGTCAAGAAAATTCAGAAGGAACTGCAAAAGCAGGTCATTACCGTAGAGCAGGGCGATGGCGCCGTTCGCGTTGAGATTACTGGTGAACAGAAAATCAAGAAGATACATATCGATCCGAAAGCGGTTGATTTAGACGACATCGGTCAGCTGGAACGCTGGGTCGAAGATGCCGTAAAAGACGCTATCCAGCAGAGCCAGAAGCTGGCCGCCGAAAAGATGCAGCCTATGATGGGCGCTTTAGGCGACCTCGGCCTGTAATCTTACTGTCGTGGCAATTCTTCCACCAGCCCTCCAAGAGGTCATTGACGCCTTTAGTCTGCTGCCAGGCGTTGGTCCGCGTACCGCTGAGCGTTACGCCTACTACTTGCTGCGCCGAGATCCCAGCTCCACCCATAAACTTGCGGCAGCTTTAGAGGAGCTACCTGGAGGTATCGGTTATTGCCACAAAACGTTTGCGCTGGTACCCGCCGGGCAAGAGCTATCTGATCTCTATACTGATCCACGACGCGATAAAACCCTAATTGCCGTTGTGGCTGAGCCGTTCGACATTGTAGCGCTCGAAAAAACTGGGCAATTCCATGGCACCTATCACGTACTGGGCGGCCTCGTATCGCCAATCGATGGCATCGGACCAGAGCAATTACACATCAACGAGCTGGTAAAGCGTATCGACGAAGATGGCGTAAAAGAAATTATTTTGGCAACCAACGCTAGCGTAGAAGGAGAGTCGACTGCATTATACATTCAGCAACAGATTGGCGACCGTGCTGTGACTGTAAGCCGCCTTGCCCGCGGCTTAGCAGTGGGTGTAGACCTAGAGTACGCTGACCAGATCACTCTTGGTCGGGCTCTAGAAAACCGACAAACCCTGTAACATCCAGCAATGGTTGGTTAATCACACTTAACACCCTACAATGGAACCTATGTATCCCGAAGCTTCCAAAATTGCAGAACTAATTGAACAGGCGCACAACATCGTTATCTTACAGGCCGACAACCCTGACGGCGATAGTTTAGGCAGCGCTTTAGCACTTGAGCAAATCCTAGGCGACCTGGGCAAAGAGCCGTATTTATACTGCGGCGTCGATATGCCCGTCCACCTGCGCTACTTGCCCGGTTGGGACCGTGTTAGTAATGAATTACCCAACAATTTTGACCTGAGCATCGTGGTTGATACCAGCTCCGTATCGCTATTTGAACAAGCGGCAAAGACAGGCGACCTGCAACGCGTCAGCAGCAAGCCAGCTATCGTCTTAGACCACCACCAAGCAGTTGAAAATACACTAGCGTTTGCTACCGTTGTTGCGAATAAGCCAGCAGTCGCTACGGGTGAGGTAATCTATGAGCTATCCAAGCAGCTCGAGTGGCCGCTAAATATTCACGCCATGAACGCCATTGCAGTGAGCATATTGAGCGACTCATTAGGTCTTATGACTCAGGCCACGTCAGCACGAAGCATTCACGTAATCGCAGAGCTTGTTGAGGGCGGCGTAAAGCTACCCGAAATTGAAAATCTTCGCCGCGAACTTAACCGAAAAAGCCCCGAGCTGACACGCTACAAGGGACAATTACTGCAACGCATTGAGTACCATGCCGATAACCAGATCGCGACGGTAACGATTCCTTGGGATGAAATTGAAAAATATAGCCCAGAATACAATCCCTCCATCTTGGTTATGGATGAGATGCGCATGACAATCAATACCGCCATCGCGATCGCCTTTAAGACATACCCGGACGGTAAAATTACGGGGAAAATCCGCTGCAATTATGGCTTTCCGATTGGCGCTGACTTAGCTGCTACTTTTGGTGGCGGCGGCCACCCGTACGCCAGTGGTTTTAAAATTCAGGACGGCCGTGCACTCGGCGACGTTAAAGCGGCTTGTATCGCTATGTCTCTTGAGCTGCTGAATAATCTTAACCAGGAACACCATGAAGTTATATAACACGCTTACCAAATCAGTCGACGAAATCATGCCACAGGAAGCCGGCAAGATCAAAATGTACACCTGTGGCCCAACTGTTTACGACTACGCACATGTTGGCCACTGGTTTACTTACGTCCGTACTGATCTGCTCGTTCGTGCCCTTAAGGCTAATGCGCTAGAGCCTACGTGGGTTATGAATATTACCGATGTTGGCCATCTTGTGAGTGACGCCGATGAGGGCGAAGACAAGCTCGAAAAAGGCGCACGCCGCGAGGGTAAAACCGCCTGGGAAGTCGCCGACTTCTACACTAAGGACTTCCTCAGCGAAATGCAGTCGCTTAACATCACTCAACCGACGCATATCGTGAAGGCGACCGATCATATCGCCGAGCAAATTGAGCTCATAAAAATTCTCGAAGACAAGGGCTACACCTACGTTATCGACGACGGGGTGTATTACGATACCAGCAAATTCCCGCACTATGCAGACTTTGCCCAGCTTGATCTAGATGAGCAGCAAGCAGGCGCACGAGTGAATTTCAATACACAGAAGCGCAACGCCAGCGACTTTGCGCTTTGGAAGTTCTCACCAACCGACCACCAGCGTGACATGGAATGGGACAGTCCATGGGGTAAGGGCTTTCCTGGTTGGCATATTGAATGTTCAGCGATGAGCATGAAATATCTCGGCGAAACACTCGATATCCATACAGGCGGCATCGACCATGTGCCAGTCCACCACACTAACGAAATAGCCCAGTCAGAAGCGGCCACAGGCAAGCAATTCTCACGTCACTGGATGCACACAAACCATGTCCTGGTCGAGGGAGAAAAGATTTCAAAGTCTCTCGGCAACGGTATTCGCCTGAGCGAATTAGTAGAGCAAGGTATTACACCGACCTCCTTTCGTATGCTCGTGCTCGAATCGCACTACCGCAGTCAATCCAGGTTCAGTTTGAACGGAGCCAAGGCAGCACAAGCCCGCCTAAAAGACCTGTACGCCATGGCTGCCCTGCGCTGGCAAGCACGCGAGCACACTAATGACGGGGCCACCTTCGCCATGGAAGATGTGCCAACACAACTCGCAAGCCTCCTGGCCGACGATCTAAACACGCCAGCGGTCGTAGCGTACTTAAGCGACGTAAGTAAGCAGATTCAAGCCGTTCTGCTATGGAAAAACAACTTACCGCATTTTGAGACTATGCTACAGGGCATAGATGAGCTGCTCGGTCTTAATTTGAGCGGTGTCGAAGACATTACAGATAGCCAAAAGCGATTGATTGAGGAGCGCGAGAACGCACGCGCTAACAAAGATTGGGCCGCAGCCGACAGGTTACGCGACGAATTACTCGAACAGAGCATCGAGCTACGCGACACTGATCGGGGTGCTATTTGGTCTTACCGATAGCAGAATTAATTTCGGCATTAACCGTTGGGGTATCAACCATATCCTTGCTTCGAAGATACTCTAAGGCCGCAACACGGACACAACCAGCTACTGGAATAGCCACAAGACCACCGAAGATACCGCCAATGCTCACACCCACAATCAGGGAAGCAAATACCAATAACGGCGACATGTTAGTGGTGTTGGCCTGGATACGTGGCTGAATAAGGTAGTTCTCGATCTGTTGGTACAGAATGTAGTACAGCAATATGATCAATGCGGCCATCGGCGAAGTAAACAGCGCAACGAGCGTCACAATTATAGCGCCGATAGTGTGTCCTACCATTGGAATAAGGCCACAGATAAATACAATAACCATCAGGCCAATCGGATAGCTGATGCCCAAAATAAACAAGGCTGGCGTAATTAGGACTGCAGCTACGGCGGCAAGCAAAACCTGACCGTTCACGTAGCCCTTAATGACGCTATACATGTCCCTGGTTGTGCGCTGCACGATGCTTTGATGCCTTGCTGGGACTAATTCGTGCAGAAACTGGAGGCGACGCGGACCCTCTACTAGCATCATAAACGTCAGAACGAGAACTGTGAGCACGGTGAAGACGCTAGATCCAACACCTTGCACGGTGGTAAATGCCTTCCCGGCACCGCTCTTTAATCGATCGGAAAGTTGCGATGATACGGTGTTAACTTGGTCCTCTAAATGGTACCGACGCACCAATTCTCCGACAGTGCCTTGCTGGCTACGAACATCTTCAACCAATCCTGGTGCGGCATGAACAAGGTTTTGCGTTTGCTTTACGATTGGCGGAACGAGGCTCGCTATAAAGGCACCCAGCAGAACAATAACAATCAGAAAAGCGATACTTGTTGCCCATGCCCGGCTACCGCGCGCCCGGCCCGGGATACGCTTAGCGACATATGATACGGGCGCGTTCAAGGCCAGAGCTAAAAAGAAGGCCGAGAATAAGATAACCAATGCATGTGCGCTTAAGCGTAGAATACTGAGCAGCAACATGGTGCCAACGATCAGCAGTATGGTCTTAACAAAAGTTTGGGTTGTTATTACAAGTTCAGTCTTATGATGGTCAGTAGATTTGTCAGCCATAGCTGTATTATGCCGTACTTTCTGCCTTGGGCGCAACTTCACGGTAGAGTTCGAGCAATTTTGCACCAACCGTAGCTGCATCGTACTGCTCGCATTCGGTCATACCCCAAAGTGCATCTCCGGTGCGCCGCGTCTCGTTTAACAGTCGTTCAGACAGTTTTTCGGCTAAAGCGTCGGCACTCTTGGCCGCAAAAAGCTGGGATGGACGACCGCCGAGCACGCTTTGATAACCGGGATTATCACCGCCAAGTACTGCTGATTTTCCGCTAGCCATAGCCTCAAGCAGAACAATACCAAAACTCTCGCCGCTGCTACTCGGAAATGCGGATATGTCGGCCGAGGCCAGGTAGCGCGGCTTATCCTCTTCGCTCACGCGGCCTGCAAATTCAATAAAATCCTCAAGCTTATGGCTCGTAACATAATCACGCAGTGAAGGCTCTAAGGCGCCCCCACCGCAGATTACTACACGAAAAGCGGGATATTTCCGTCCGTCTGTCACGAGCTTGTACACGGCCTGTAGCAGTGTTAGGCAGCCCTTGCGTTTGACTAATCGACCTAGGAATACAATGGTGCGGATATCGTCATCATATTTTGGCAGTGGTTTTGCTCCGTGGAAGCGAGAATAGTCAAAGACATTCGGTACGACTTCAGTTTTTAGGCCAAATGTTCGCTGCGCCAACTGTGAAGCAGCCGGCGATACACTCACCATGCCGTTAAAGCGATGGAGTGAGCCCGACCACTGCGACCATTTGCCAAGAAGCCATGACCCGGCCGTGGCAAGGTGAGAGTAGGGAGCGACATGGAATGTACCTAACACGGCAGTTGAAGCTGGTGCGGCTTTAATAATCCGTCCCGCCATCAGCGGATGATAGGGCACCTGCACATGCAGCACATCAAACTGCTCGGCTGCAAGCACGGCTCGCACATGTTTTAGTGGCGCCCAAAGTGGAATTGATAGTCGGTTGCCATTAAAGGTGACTTTTACATTACGGCTCATACTATGAACGTTCGGGATATCAGTGCGTGAAGTTTCACCCACAAGATAGTGCACTTCATGTCCTTGTAAAGTGTAGTAGGCAGCTAAACTAGCCATGTACTGCTGAATACCATCGGGGTTATCGAGGGTGTCGTCAAAAACAAAGCCAATTTTCATTAATTGGCCTTTTGCTCTTCGAGAGCTTTTTTGTACAAATCAATGTACGAGTCGATAATTTTAGGATAAGCAAATTGTTTAACGTATGGCTTGGACCATTCTAGCCACATTTTTTGAATTTTTGGTTCGCTAAGCATGATATGCATGCGGCGAGCAAACTCCTCGGGATCACGCGGATTTATGAGCGATAATTGACCGAGGCCGTCCATAACATCAACATAACCGGCGTTGTTCCCGGCTACAACCAAGTTGCCAGTTGCCATAGCTTCAAGCAGCACTAACCCAAAGCTCTCTCCGTAAATTGCAGGAGCTACAAATAAATCGGCGTCGGCGAGCAACTTCATTTTCTGCTCATGGGTCACAAAACCCTTAAAGGCTACATGCTTAATTCGCAGGTCTTCTGCCAGCAGCTCGAGCTTTTCCTGATCTGGACC
>OUMM01000034.1_pt1 | contig 10020 bp, 11 predicted proteins | sample 1691001 | NCBI WGS metagenome assembly OUMM01 (sample SAMEA3914864, study PRJEB12502) | metagenome | biome: forest; material: soil | place: USA | collected 2012-03-12 | depth 0.3 m
ACACCGCTCAGCTCGACCGCGCGCTCCAACATCTGTTCTTCATGGCTGGCGTCTCGTATTTCAAAACCTACGTTCCACCGACAATCGAGGTGCAAGCGGGCCAGCTCGACGAGCAAGCTGCTGCATTCTTCTCTAAGACATACCAGCGCGGCTTGGGTGAATTCTTTTACGTTAACCAACTTAACCCGCAGACCCCGATAACTTTTCCTAGCACTAATGACACGCCTGGCTCCTTCACGTCACCAATTGAAGAAGGTCTACTCATTGGTCTGGGCGGAGGCAAGGACTCGTTGGTGACGGCAGAGCTTTTACGTAGCGAGCCCCGCGTCGCCACGTGGAGTCTCAATCACCAAGAGCAGCTGCAGCCACTTGTCGCACGGACCGGGCTGCCGCACCTGCAGGTGCAACGCACGCTTGATCCGCTGCTGTTAGAACTCAATAACCAAGATGCGCTGAACGGCCACGTCCCTATCTCGGCCGTCTTTGCGTGTGTAGGCACAGTTGTAGGCATTTTAGCAGGATACGCAACGGCCGTGGTTTCAAACGAACATTCAGCTAATGAGCCAACCCTGAACTACGAGGGCATGGACATAAATCATCAATACTCAAAATCTCTCACTTTCGAAAAAGATTACCAACAACTGCTTGGGCATGCTTTTGGTGATAGCCTGCACTACTTCTCTTTCCTGCGACCGTTGAGTGAGCTGCGTATTGCCGAGCTCTTCGCTCAGACTGGTTTTCAGAAGTATCATGATGTCTTCAGTTCATGTAACCGCGCATTCGTGCACAGCAGTCATAGCATGTCATGGTGCGGAACCTGCCCTAAGTGCGCCTTCGTCTTTTTGGTACTAACGCCTTTTGTTGACCGTCAGGAACTCGAGTTGTTGTGGGGTGGTAAAAACTTGCTACTCGACCCGTCTCTAGATTCCACCTATCGTCAGCTGCTGGGCATTGAGGGTGATAAGCCCTTGGAGTGCGTTGGCGAAATCAAAGAAAGCCGCGCCGCTATGCGCTTAGCCTCGCAAATCTATCCAGAGCTGCAGAAGTACCAGTTTGAACTTCCTGAAGACTACGACTACCACACCCTGGCACCACACAGCATGCCAAGCCGCTATTACGATATTTTACTGGCGGCTATTCAGCCTTAGCTTGCGCCGTGCGCTTGGCTGCCCTAATCACATTCTCGAACAATGCACAGACAGTTAGCGGTCCCACCCCGCCCTTAACGGGCGTCAGGGTCAGGTCGTCGCGCTCATACACTTCAGGAGCTAAGTCGCCTACGGTTTTGCCATCTTCACTCGCAACGCCGGCATCGACTACAACTGCACCGTACTTGATCATATCTGGATACAAGATTGCGGGGCTGCCGGTAGCGGTAATAATAACGTCAGCCTCTTGGGTGTCAGCAACTAAATCGGCAGTTTCGCGGTCCACAGCCATCACATCGACTTCGGAAGCCTTGAGAATACGCTCTAGCGGCGCACCAACCAGCTTGCCGCGGCCAATGAGCAGTACTTTCTTGCCGGCCAAATCAACGTTATAACCAGCAAGTAACCACATAATCGCCATCGGTGTTGCAGGATCAAACTCTGCCTTAGCGCCCAGTGCATCTACATCTTTTTCTGGCGCTACTAAGTTAACGAGTTCATCGGTTTTTTCGGGCTCGGCGATTGGCAGCTGGATGATCATGCCGTGTACGCTTTCGTCCTGATTGAGTTTGTCTACCAAGGCGGGAACCTCAGCTTGATCGACGCGGTGCACATCTACATCAATGAGTATGTCGGCACCGTATTGCTTCTTAAGGCGAACGTACACATCAATGACTGGATTATCGATGGTAACGATGATAGCAAGCTTGGGTTGCACGTTCCACGCTTGACGCAAGGCACGGACTTCGTGGGCTTGGCGCTCTTTAATAAAATCCGCCAATTCGCGGCCGTTTAGTAATTTCATGCCACTATTGTATCGCAACTTGCCAAAACAGGGGTATTTTGCTAAACTTTTCCAGTTGTCCGGTAATTTTACCGACTTTCACAATTTTATGGGCCAGTAGCTCAGCTGGTTAGAGCACCTGCCTCTTAAGCAGGGTGTCGAGGGTTCGAGTCCCTCCTGGCCCTCCAATATAAATGCCTCGCGCAAGCGGGGCTTTTATATTGGTTGGACACGACAGGCTACTGAACTGGTTCGGTCGTTAGCCACTTGAAACAACAGACACGTTTTAGTTCTAATCTAACCTTCGCATAAACAAATAAAGTATAATCAGTACCCACGTAGCATGAGACTGTCAAAGCATAAACACCTATTAGCGTATTCAATCTTATTTTGGTTGCCTGCTATTATTTTTTGCTATATTGCTGGTGAAATATTAGAACGACAACCATTCTACCTCGACACAGCTGTTCTGAACTGGATTCATGCACATAGCTCTTATTTCTTAGACAACTTCTTCCTTGTCCTCACAACAATCGGTAATGCCGAGATTATCGCACCGATCGCACTACTTATATCGGGCTTGCTGTACTATAAGCGATATCGTCAAAAGGCAATCATCGTATTCACTGCCTTCTTCGGAGCGGCGGCTGCAAATCTTATCCTTAAATTATTATTCCATAGGACTAGGCCCGCTTTTTGGCAGTCAGCCATCCACGAAACTGGCTATTCGTTTCCGAGTGGTCATGCGATGATGAGCAGCGCTTTGGTATTATCAATTATCGTATTAGTCTGGAACACACGCTGGCAATGGTTTGCTATTGGTATAGGTATGCCTTTTGTCGCACTCGTGGGCTATTCAAGACTGTATCTAGGAGTTCACTACCCGACTGATGTAATAGCAGGATGGCTAGCTAGTGCGGCATGGCTCTCAATAGTCGTGTTTACGTTGCATGGGTATCCTACTATAAAGGCGAGATTTACAAAGCATCCGCAATAAATGCATTTGCACCGGCTTTAATTTGGCGTGTTAGGTACGGCCGATGGAATCCTACTCCGAAGGAGTTAGGATACGGCAAAGCGAGGACGCGCACAGCAGCTTGCTTCATGCAAGCCGCAGCGGCGAACGGAACGCAATGGAGCGATCCCCCCGCACTATCTATTTTCTTACAGCCCCACCCTGCAACCATGGCGTATCCTCCACACTATGCGGTCCATGGAGTTGGCATTTCGCTATACGTTTTTCGTGTTCCTCGTGCTCGTTAGTTTTTGTTTGCTGTCTGTGCTTTGGCCCGTATCGGCTACTAGAACCGTACACGCCGACTCATCAACTGACTTGTTTTCGGGCGCCGACAGCCCAAATGCCGTTACCCGCTCGGCGGTAACAACCTTTAGCTGGATTAATACCGGCATGAATAGTGTGCAGCGCACAGTTTATAAAACTCCAGCCGCCGTTGGTACGATAGTGGATCGAAGAGGTAAGTTTGTGGCGGATGGCAGTAAACTTGTCATCAGGAGTGTAAGTAGTAGCGCGGCTATGGTTGGCCGTGGCGTGAGCAATGGCGTTGGATTTATTATGCGGACTCCGGGCAACGCCGCACACTTCGTAACGCACTTTTCGGCTATAAATATAATCCGGCCGCCAACCAATATGCCCGTGCCAGTTATTAATGTGCCGGCAACAGGAGCCCCGGTAGCCAACACCAATGCTGTCGCTGCAGCAACCATAACGCCGCCTGACGAAGTACCGACGTGGCCCATGCACGGTAAAATCACCACGCAGTTTGGTGTGCCCGAGCCGCCATACCAACCAATCCACACCGGCATCGACATAAGTGACGGGCAGCGTGCCGGAACCACGCCAATACATCCCTTTAGATCTGGCCGAGTAATAGAAGTTGTGCACTCCTGGCTGCAATTAGGCAACCACGTAGTAGTTGATCATGGAAATGGGCTAACTTCTGTTTACGGGCATCTTGCATCAACTGCCGTATCCGAAGGGCAAGACGTTAGTCCGAGTACGGTGCTCGGCTTTGAGGGTTCAACTGGCGTGTCGACAGGCACACATTTGCATTTCGAAATTAGGCAAAACAATAGGCCCGTTAATCCCATGCTCTACATAAGTGGCCAGCCGTAATGACCCAAGGTGTAAAACTTGCTATTATGTAGCTATGCAAATGCGCGTTGAGGTTGTCATCCCTACCTCATGATAGAAATAACGCTAATTCTCGTTTCCCTGGCTATGGTGGCTCTGTGTGGCTTGTTTGTTGCGGCCGAATTTTCGCTACTTGCGGTTAACCGCACGGCTATTGAACGCAAAGCCGAGCGCGGAAATCGGGCAGCAAAGGGCATCCTGCGCGCCCTTAGGTCATTGTCTACGCAGTTATCTGGTGCGCAGCTAGGCATCACTATTACCAACTTGGTAATCGGTTTCTTGGCACAGCCGTCGCTCGCTTCCTTGCTTCGCCAGCCGTTGCTCAACATCGGAGTCCCAGAGTCTGCCGTTGGAGAAGTTGCTTTGTTCTTTGGTATCGCCATTGCGACTGCCGTGACTATGGTTTTTGGTGAGCTCGTGCCCAAGAACCTGGCCATCGCCCGGCCATTCGCAACCGCTAAATTTGTACAGCGATTTCAACGCAGTTTTACTAAAACTATGCGCGTGCCAATTCACATTTTGAATGCTAGTGCTAACGTTATTTTGCGTCGCTTTGGCGTTGAACCCCAAGAAGAACTGGCCTCGGCCCGCTCGGCAGACGAGCTGCTATCACTGGTACGGCGTTCGGCAGAAAAAGGCACACTCTCAAAGGCTACCGCAGAAATGATGGAGCGTTCCTTAACCTTTGGCGACCTCACCGCCCTAGATGTTATGACGCCTCGCCTACGCATGCGAACTGTCAGTAAAGACGAACCAGCACAAGCCGTCATTGACGCCGCCCAGGCTACGGGGCTATCGCGCTTTCCCGTAACCGGCGAGCATACCGACGACATAGTTGGCATAGCCCACATTAAGCGCGCGATTACCATTCCGCGCGACCAGCGTAACACCGTAAAAATCAGTGAAATTATGCGCAAGCCAGTGTTTGTACCAAGCGGCCTGCAGCTCGACCCACTTCTGGAACAATTACGCAGTGGTGGCATGCAAATGGCTGTGGTTATCGACGAGTTTGGTGGAACCGACGGCATTGTAACAATTGAAGATTTGCTGGAAGAGCTGGTTGGCGAAGTGGAAGACGAGCATGACCGTTCCAAAGTTGCTGCCATCCGGCGCCGTAGCGCCACGAGCTGGCATTTGTCTGGCCTGCTCCGCCCTGACGAGATTGGCGAAGAAATCGGCATCTTCCTCCCCGAGCACGAAGAGTATGAAACCATTGGTGGCCTAATGGCCCACGCGCTAGAGCAAATTCCTAAAGTTAAAGACAGCGCCACAATCGCAACCGTCGACCGTGAGGGCAATACACTAGTCGCCACTTTGACGGTTGAGCGCATGGATGGTCACCGCGTGGATCGTTTACACATGGCTATCAAGCCCACGGAGAAAAACTCATGATTGCTGAAATCCTCATCGCAATTGCAATGCTAGCTGGTAACGCATTCTTTGTTGGTGCTGAGTTTGGCCTCGTATCATCACGTCGCAGCAGCATTGAGCTGGCAGCTCTAGCGGGTTCACGCGCCGCAAAAGTTACATTGAGCGCGATGGAACGCGTATCACTCATGCTGGCCGGCGCGCAACTAGGCGTGACGTTGTGTTCACTGATTTTTGGTGCTGTCGGCGAGCCGCTATTGGCGCACTTCTTAGAAGGGCCATTTGAGCATGCCGGCCTAAGCCACCAGCTTTTACATCCTGTATCATTTGCACTTGCCTTAATTCTTATGACATATGTTCATGTCGTAATCGGAGAAATGGTACCAAAAAACTTGGCGCTAGCTGGGCCAACCAAAGCAGCCCTGTGGCTGACTCCGCCTCTCGTGCTATTTGTGAAGATTACCGGGCCAATCGTGCATGGCCTTAACGCTATCGCCAACGCCTGCGTGCGACTATCGGGCGTGAAGCCAAAAGCCGAGATGAACAGCAGCTTTAACCGTGACGAAGTAGCCGGCTTTGTCAAAGAATCCCGCCGCGAAGGCTTACTAAGCGAAGATGAGGAGCAGCTACTGTCAGGAGCTCTTAGCTTTGAGGAAAAGAATGTCGAAGCAGTACTGCTGCCAACAAAATCACTGGTGACCGTGTCGACCAAGTCCACCGCACAAGATGTGGAAGATCTATCGGCTCAAACCGGCTATTCCCGCTTCCCCGTCACCGACGCCACAAACAAACTCGTTGGCTACATCCACATAAAAGATTTGCTAGATATCACGCCGGTACAGCAGGCCCAAAGTATGTCACTCAAACTAATCCGTGAATTACCCCAGGTTAAAAGCAATACCTCGCTGCGCCGCGCGCTCGTTACCATGCAGCGCGTTGGTGCCCATATGGCCGAGGTAGTTGGCACTGAAGGCGAGACGCTTGGTGTTGCCATGCTCGAAGATGTATTGGAAGAGCTAGTCGGTGACATACGAGATGACGCACAGGCACGGAGGAATCATTAATGCAGTATGTTGCATTCCTACGAGGGATTAATGTCGGTGGTAATGCACTCATTAAAATGGCCGACTTACGGGATGTCCTGAGCGCTGACCTACAGAATGTGCGCACCTATATCCAAAGCGGGAATGTTCTATTTGAAGCTGATTCGAGCGACAAAAAGCAGCTCGCAAGAATGTTCTCGGATAGCATTAACAAACATTTCAAACTTAAGGTTGAAGGGGCTATATTTACAAGTGCGGAATGGCGAAAGGTAATTGCCGCTGCGCCGGACTGGTGGGGCAAAGATACGACATGGAAGCACAACATTCTTATAATGATTGAGCCGTTTAATATGGCGGATGTTGTCGAAGCCTACGGTGAATTGAAACCCGAGATTGAGGCGCTGAAGCCGGGCGTGGGCGTGCTGTATCAATCTCTTTCATTCGACAAGTTCGGCCGAACTACTGGCGGCAAGTTAGCAAGCAACCCCATATATAAAAAGATGACCGTACGTAACTTCAATACGGCCAACAAAATTCTCAACCTATTAGACGCCTAGCTGTGTAAGCGCTTGGGCATCGAGTGGTCGAATAGTCAGGTTTTTTAACTTGTTTGTAAGATGGGACTGCAGGATCTTGTACGTATCCAGATCGAACGATTGCTCTGCCCAGGACACAACCGGCTCGCAATACGGCTCTTGGCTAAGTTCTCCGATTACGCACCATTTATCAATAATAATGGCATGTGTCGTGTTGCCCTGCCAGGCTTCTTCCAATAAAATTGGACCCTTAAAGGGCCATGCTTGGATGCGCTGGTTTTCGAAGGCCATTAGTAGTCGTTGATTATACATTTCGGCAGGTTCTTGACCTACACATGCACCCCGACATTTATGCAGCTGCCGCATAAAGCAGGCGCCCTTTGCCTTCTCGAGCCCCATAAGCTTCGGACACAAGTCAAACGTCTTTACCATATCGTTCAGCGAGTCCTTGGCGCGTCCGCGGCGTGGATACACGGCCAGAATATCGCTGGCAGCATTCGGGTCAATACCACTCGCCTCTTCAAGCGTCACTTCCATATAACCTTCTGCACTAAATCGTTGCTTGGCCAAGAGCAACTTACTAACCCGCCGTAGCTGTCGGTTATAAACCGGTTGCAGTTCTTTAACAAGTTTCGACTCGAGTAATAATGCCGCCAACTCACCCGGCGTTTGCTCAGTACGGATGTATTTAATAGTTTGAGCAATTTTAAATTCACGCGATTCAGCGTGGTCGCGGCCAAAATGACTCATCACCCGCTTTTTAATATTAACGCTTTTACCAACATACAAAGGCCGGCCGCTTGCATCCTCAAATATATATACGCCTGGCGTTTCCGGTAAATCACGCACCAGTTCAGGTTGAAGATCACGCGGCACGGCAGGCGACTTAATTTGCTGTGCTACGGCCGCAGCTACTTGCTCGGGTGGAAAATGTTTTTGTATGTGCTGTATGAACTGCCACAAAATTGCAGCATCATCATATGCCCGGTGACGCGCGCTGTAGGTAAAGCCGTGTCGTTCGATCAAACTCTGCAATTTGTGACTACGCTCGTGCGGATACAACACCCGGCTGAGCTTAACCGTACACAGCTGCTTGGGCAAAAACTGGCGGTCAATCCGTTTGAATTCTTGCTTTAAAAATGAATAGTCAAACCGTACGTTATGGGCTACAAATACTGCGCCGTCAATGACTTCATGCAATTCATCGGCAATCTGGCTGAAGGTCGGCGCACCCTTCAGATCATTTGTTGTGATGCCTGTTAAATTCGTAATAAAGTATGGCAATTCGGTTTCTGGATCGACGAGTGAGTTGAATTTCTTGACGATCCTGCCGCCTTCAATGCGAATAGCGGCAACCTCAATTACCCTTCCCCGCACATGATTAAGCCCATTGGTCTCAATATCAACAAAGACTAACGGCCCCTCCAACGTATTCATACTTTTATTATATCGTGGAAAGCGTAACCAAATTAAAAAAGAGAACACAGAATGGTCCTCTTTTTTAATTTAGCTTAGGCTAGTAGGCTAGGCTGGCGTGTGGTGGTGACGTCGGCCGCTAATGGCATTGACGATGGCCAGTAGGATTACTGCGCCAATCAGTGACCACAGGAATGCGCTCCAGTCGAAGGCTAAGTATGAGTCATCATAGCCAAGAATTAAGCGTGAGACGAAGCTACCAACAAATGAGCCTACAATACCAATTACTATACTCATGAGTACGCCGGTGTTACGGCCCATTATGCTTGAGGCTATCCAACCAACAAGCGCACCCATAATCAGAAATGCAATCAACCCCATCAGAACCTCCTATCTTTAATAAAGGATACGGCAGAAAACTGCCACGGATTTGCTAAGCTGCAACGACGCGGTTGTAACGTTGATCAAAGCCGAAATAGCTTGGCTTCACGTCGTGACAGCGTGTGTTGTCCCTGAACATCTCCTCCTCCTTTTTTACTTTAACAATCTTATCGTAGCCTTAAGACAACATTAGTACTATGAGTTTTCTAACAGCTGCCGAAAGCGTCACAGTGAGTTATTTAACTGCTTATGCCTTTTGGGCGGCGTTACAGTAAAGGAGCTATAAACTAAACGAAGGAGGGTGTATGGCAGCAACTACCAAGAAACGCGGTTTTGCAGCAATGAGTAAAGAGGAGCGCACGAGAATTGCACGTATGGGTGGTAAGGCCAGCCACGGCAGTCGCAAGCGCACTTAAAGATCGTTATTCGCAGAACGATTTTTACCGGTGGGTCTTAGTAGACTCACCGGTTTTTTCATACACAGCAAACTTGTACGTAAACTCGCCGCTTTGTTGCCACTCCGATTCACTTTTCACTTTGAACCGATCAGCAAACTCTGGGAAAAATCGATCACAGTGAAAGTCACCCTGTACATGCGTCAGGTGGAGTTCGTCGCAGTATTCAAGTGCACTCGTGAAGAGTGCAGCTCCGCCAATTATCCAAATAGCTTCCGAGGTGTTTTTTTGCAAAAACGTATCGACATCAGTCACTAGCTCAAAGCCATCACGTAGGATTTGCGCCGTATGGCTTGCCACCACATTACGGCGTTCAGGAAGTGGCGCCTTGAGCGTTTCGTACGTATCGCGGCCCATTAATACCACGCCGCCCTGGGTTAAATGGCGAAAGTGCCGCAGATCTTCTGTCGTCCGCCAGGGAATGTTGTAAGGATCGTTGCCGGGTGCAGCAATCCCCAACTTTTCATCAACGCTGGCGATAGCCCGAATCATGCCCGATCCTTTATAAGGGGGCGAATGTGGTTCAGTAGGTAAAACGATCCCGTTACTAGTAGTACCGGCTCGGTGCGAGCCAGCAAAGCATCATAGGCAACCGCTGGGTCGGTAATAATTTCACAACGCGTAAAGTCATGGTCTTCACAAAACTCGACGAGATCATTTGGATCAACCGAGGACTTCGGGATGTCTTGCTCGCTGTGAAAACTCGTAAAAATAATGTGCTGTGCACCATGTACGAG
>OUMM01000033.1_pt1 | contig 9939 bp, 9 predicted proteins | sample 1691001 | NCBI WGS metagenome assembly OUMM01 (sample SAMEA3914864, study PRJEB12502) | metagenome | biome: forest; material: soil | place: USA | collected 2012-03-12 | depth 0.3 m
CGGCCGGATCGTCGGGCTGGAGGTGCGTTGGATACCGCACGATGACCGCAGTTTTTGAGACGAGTGACCTTGGTGCCTGAAGCCCCCGCGTTGGGCTTAGCTGCAAGTGATGATATTTTCCTACGGCCTGGCCATCCTGCAAAATATTCTTCTCTGGCACTTGCTCCATAATCCAGTCACGCTTACTCTCGGCGAAGCTCAACCCGCTGTGATAGCTGGCCCAAGACGGTATGGTTACCACGACTGCCCCATCTGGCTTAATGCTCAAGCGCAGATTACGGTTTGTGGCGCGCTTAATAATGGTTACTTCGCCGACGCCGGCGAGTGAAAATTGCTTACTGGGCATAACGTTTCTAACGAATAATAATATTGCGGCGAGTCATATCGACACGACCAGCAGTAGGATTTGGAACAAGGTTAACCAACTCTGGCTTTGGTAGGTGCGTGCCAGTGTCGTCTAGGCCGATAAGGCTGAGCTCGCGTAATTTGCGTGAGACGGCTGAATACTGAGTGTTAAAGACGTGCTTACCACTCACCACAACGTAGTCTTCTGTTTGTGAAGGGTTTTGCATGTGGGATGCAATACTGTCGAAGCTGTGGCGGTCCATTTGTGCGGCGTAACGGTCATCAATGCGGCGACGGTCACGTTTTTGGCCACGTTGGAAAGCGGTATCGGTATCAATTTGTAGCCAGACAAGCATTGTCTCGACGCCGGCTTTACGAGCCATGTCGCGGAGCGCACGGCGTTGGCCGGCACGCATGAGGTTAACATCATACACTACGCTGAGCCCGGCCGACAGGAATTCACCGGCCATATAGTTCATAAGTTGCATAACGACTTCGTTTTCTTGTTTGTCGTAGCGAGGTTGTTCAAAGAGTTCGGCACGGATACGGTCGGCCTGAATGTGGGCCAGCTGCATTTTGTCGGCTAATTGACGCGCAAAGTAGGTTTTGCCCGAACCGGGAAAGCCGTAGAGCATTAGGAGAAAGGGCTTTGCAGGAGTAATCTTCGCCATCGTACAAACATTTATAGCAGATTTTTAAGAGTTTGAAAACTACAAACTGCTGACTTTTTATCTGTTCCCTGCTATCATATCTCAGTTAATCACTCCTAGGGGAGTAGCTCAGTTGGTAGAGCACCGGTCTCCAAAACCGGGTGTCGCAGGTTCGAGTCCTGTCTCCCCTGCCAAATAAAGAGAGCCAGGTCTACCTGGTTCTTTTTATATTTATCATTAATTTAGTAAGCATCATTTCTTAAGGCTCTGACTTCAATCTGCTTTCATTAAAAGTTCATTAAAATTGAAGTGTAAAGCGGTTGTGCTTCATCTGTTATTGCTTTAGAATATAAACAAAAGCAATATGGGGTAGAAAAGGTCAGATGAAAGTGCTGATGCTGGGCTGGGAACTTCCGCCACATAACAGTGGCGGATTAGGAGTCGCCTGCTATCAGCTCTGCCAAGCGCTTGGCTCACGGGATGATGTCGATCTCGAGTTTATTCTGCCCTACGAGGCCGACCATGAAAACGTGGACTTTATGAAAGTGACCGCTGCTCGACCAGTGGGAGTTAATGAAATTATTAAAACGAGCGGCGCCTACGATAGCTATAAGTATCGATACGATGACGGCCACGAAGAATGGCACGACATATACACCCAGCAAGCAATGTACGAGCAGTCGGTCGCCCGCTTAGCCTTTACAAAGGAGTTTGATGTCGTACACGCCCACGACTGGCTTACATTCCGTGGCGCTCTGCGCCTTAAGGAAGCCACTGGTTGCCCGATTGTCTTGCATGTTCACTCCGTTGAGTCAGACCGCGCCGGTGGTGGCCGCGGGAACCCTCTCGTGCACCAGATTGAACAAGAGGCGCTTCAGGTAGCGGATCAAGTAGTGGCTGTCAGCGAGCTTACCAAGCAAGCTATTATCCGTGACTATGACGTTCCCGCTGAGCAAATATCAGTAGTACACAACAGTCTCGACCATGGCTCTATGGCACCGCTAAGCCCAAGGAACAGCTACGAATATCTGACACAGTTGAAGCAGCAAGGCTACAAGGTCGTTACGAATGTGGGCCGCTTAACTATGCAAAAAGGCATAACTAACCTACTGAGGGCTGCACAAGAGGTTGTTGCTCGAGCTCCAAAGACAATGTTCCTCATTGTTGGCAATGGCGATCAGTACCATGAGCTGATCGAACTATCTGCATCGCTGGGCATTGGTCGAAACGTATTATTTGCCGATTTCCAACGCGGCAAAAAGTGGCGCGATGCATTCGCGATCGCCGATTTATTTGTCATGCCATCTGTTTCAGAGCCCTTCGGCCTGACGCCTCTCGAAGCCACTGCCTATGGTGCCCCTACACTCGTCACTCGGCAGTCAGGCGTGAGTGAGGTTTTAAAGAACTGCCTCAAAGTTGATTTTTGGGATACACAGGAAATGGCTAATCAAATTTTAGCGGTTGTGCAGCACGATTCACTCCGACGTGAATTGACTGCGGGAGCCTACCGTGAACTCAAATCCCTTTCGTGGGCTAAGCCAGCCGAGCGTATAAACGAGATTTATCAGCGCTTTTCAATCGCAGGGGCGTCCGTATGAGCAAGGCCATAGTTTTATATCTGCACGTCCACCAGCCGTTCCGCATTCGGCACTATACCGTATTCGATAGCGCCGCCTATCACGATTACTTCGATGCAAGTCCGGGCGAGCGCGAAAACAACCAGGATATCCTTGAAAAGGTGGCTGCTAAGTCTTATATCCCAACTAACCAACACTTACTCGAGCTCCTGGAAAAGCACCCAGAATTCAAGCTCAGTCTGTCAATTACTGGCACGGTGCTTGAACAGCTCGAAAAATGGGCGCCAGCAGCACTGCAATCCTTCCAAAAGCTCGTGCAGACTGGCCGTGTTGAGATTGTTGCCGAAACCTATCATCACAGCCTAGCCTTCTTTTACTCTCGGCGCGAGTTCGAAGTCCAGGTCGAAATGCACCGCGACAAGGTCCAGCAACTGTTTGGGCAGACGCCCAAAGTCTTCCGCAATACGGAGCTGGCATACAATAACGATCTAGCCCGGTGGGCCGATGAGCAAGGCTACAAAGCTATCTTGTCTGAGGGTTGGGACCCTATCTTGAGCTGGCGAAGCCCAAACTTCGTGTACAAGCCGTTCCAAACAGAGAACATCCGTTTGCTTATGAAGAATTACAAGCTGAGCGACGACATTGCCTTCCGCTTTGGCGATCGCGAGTGGTCGGAGTGGCCTCTGACTGCCGATAAGTTCAGTCACTGGCTCAGTGAGGAAGAAAATGCCACTAATTTCAACCTATTCATGGATTACGAAACGTTCGGCGAGCACCAGTGGAGCGAATCGGGTATTTTCGACTTTCTTAAGCAGTTACCGAACGAGTGGCTTAAATCCGAAGGCCATACCTTTATGACCGTTAGTGAGGCCGCTGAGCAGATTGATGCTGTGGGCGAAGTCGATGTGCCGCAAACCATCACTTGGGCCGACACCGAGCGCGATTTAAGCGCCTGGCTTGGTAATGCAATGCAGCAGGAAGCTATTACTGCATTGTACGAGCTGCAAGATCAGATAATTGGCAGCAATGACTGGGCCCTGATTGAAGATTGGCGCCGCTTACAGACATCCGATCATTTCTACTATATGTGCACAAAGTGGTTTAACGACGGCGACATCCACGCCTACTTTAGCCCCTACGAATCGCCGTACGAGGCCTATATTAACTTTATGAATGCGTATCACGACCTCCGGTCGCGCTTGCTGTCAAAGGGAGTGACCATTTAGCCATGGGCCGGCCAGTTGTACTCAGTAATGGGCAATTATTCGTCGGCCTCAATGAGAATGGTCTCGTCCATGATTTCTATTACCCATATGTTGGTCTGGAGAATCTTACCACCGCCCGTTCGTCGCAGCACAAAATAGGCGTCTGGGTAGACGATGTCTTTAGCTGGACGGATACAGATAAGTGGGAGAAGCGTATTAACTTTAGCGCCGATGCACTCATTAGTGACATTACCCTGCACTCTTCAGAACTACACGTTACGCTTCATCTGGAGGACTTTATTGATTGCGACTACAACGCCCTCATCCGACGGGTAAAAATAACGAACGATGCCGACGCTACTCGAGAAATTCGCCTCTTTATGCACCAGGTCTTCGAGATATCGCGCGGCGGTCGCTCTGACACGGCATTATACGTACCCGAGTCGCACTACATCCTCGACTATAAAGGCCGCTACAGCCTCCTCATCGCCGGAAAAGATCAAAATAACAAACCATTCGATCAATACGCTGTTGGCAACTACGGTATCGAGAACAAGGCCGGCACCTTCGTGGACGCCGAGGACGGCGAGCTCTCTGACAATCCAGTGGAGCACGGTGGCGTGGACAGCGTTATTCGCTTTACTACCAAGGTAGAGGCACATGGCTCGTGTGACATAGACTACTGGATTATTGCTGCTAGCAGCCAGACAGATGCAGAAGCCACGCATGCATACTTCTCGGAAACGCCTATCGACGAGCGCCTGCAAAAAACCAAGGATCACTGGCGTATTTGGATGCAGCCAAGTGCCCAGAAATTGAGCGCACTGCCGGACACGCTCCGGATTCCGCTCCAAAAAAGCCTGCTTGTTATTAAGGCGCACTGTGACGACCGTGGTTCGGTGCTGGCCAGTGGCGACTCTAGCATTTATAACTTCGGCCGCGACTACTATTGCTACTGCTGGCCTCGCGATGCATCGTATGCCCTCTGGCCACTTATTCGCTTAGGCCATTTTGACGAGGCTAAGCGCTTTTTTGCTTTTGCCCGTGACACTATGCACCCTGACGGTTACCTCATGCACAAATACCAGCCCGACCGTGCCATTGGCAGTACTTGGCACCCGCTCGTGCATGGCAAGCACTCAGAGCTGGCTATCCAGGAGGACGAAACAGCGGCTGTTATTTTTATGATTCGTGAGTACCTTAACGCCAGCGGCGATAGCACATTCGTAGAAAACCTGTATCACACCTTCATTGAGCCGGGGGCTAACTTTATGGCCAGCTACATTGATGAAGGAACTGGCTTGCCCCATGCCAGTTATGACCTCTGGGAGCAAGTTTTTCTGACGACTACTTACTCCACGACCGTGACAATCGCCGGCCTTGAAGCGGCGAGCAGCCTGGCAACAACCTTTGACCACCCTGCCGATGCTGCCAAGTGGCAAAGGGCGGCTGAAGGCATTAAAAGCAACCTTAGTAAACTAATAACTAAAGATGGCTATTTCCGCCGCGGCCAACTATTTCAGCCAGAAGAAGGCGTAAGCGCCAACGATGCCGTTGATATATCAAGCTTATATGGGCCCTTCATGTACGCCCGTTTGCCGCTCACCGATGAACGAATAATTGGCACGGCGCATGCTGTAGAGACGCGACTACTGAATACGAGCCCTATAGGCGGCGTGATCCGTTACCCTGGTGATGACTACTTCTTGTCTAAGCGGCAGTATGGCGGCAATCCTTGGATTGTCTGTACGCTGTGGCTGGCGCAATTTTACCAGGCCAGTGGTCGTCAAGATGAAGCCGAGAAGCTGCTCCAATGGGCTTTAGACCGCCAACTGCCGAGCGGTATCTTAAGTGAACAGTTCGATCCTGAAACGGGCGCCTCGCTTGGTGTTGCGCCATTGGTTTGGAGTCACGCGGAATTGGTTAACACAATTCTTGATCTGAATAATCTGTAAATAAAAGGCCCGCCGGATGGCGGGACTTTTAGTGAACTGCTGAGTTATTAGCGCTTTGGGGCTTCGTTACGGCCCAAGTTCTTCTTGGTTTCCGTGAAGACTACGTGCTTGCGCAGCTTGGGGCTGTACTTGCGTAGAGACAGCTTCTCAGGTGTGTTCATAGTGTTTTTGGTCGTGTAGTACAAGCGCTCGCCGCTTTCTTCACTCACGAGACCAATAATCTTGCGTTTGTCGCCTTTTTTAGCCATATCCGTAGTAGTTTAACAGAGATGCGCCAGTTTGTAAACACCTGCTTCCGCTTCCAAAAACCACATTGTATGGACTTTGGAAGCTGCCGGACAGGATGAGAGAAGTAACGAATGTCGTTACTACTTCACCCCGTCCGGAAGCCCTTGTACTACGCGTTGACTGGTCGGAAGATCTCCACTTGCGCAGAGCGTCCGGTGCGGGTGACCACCCAGACCTCCTCGAAGCCGGCGATGTCCGTGTCGAACACAATGTGGGTGTCGCGCAGGCGCTCGATGATCGGCTTCTCGGGGCTGGCGAGGTTCCAGTCCTCCGTGGAGTCGAGCGCGAACAGGTCTGACAGGATGCTCAGCCAGGGATCGAGGACCATCGCCATGGGGCGGCTGAAAAACTCGAACGTGAAGAGCTCGACAGTCACATCGAGCGTGGCGTGTGCGTTGACGACCATAGGAACGGTCTGGCCGTCGTGAGCCTGGTACACGTGCATGCTGAGGTGCCAGTTGAGGTCGTGAACGAAGGCAGCCAGCGCCTCGTAGAACTCAGCGGCCTCCAGCTCGCGTCGTCTCGTGTTGGGAGTCACGATGATCAGTCGACCCCAGTGCTCATCTTCCGTGGCGATGTCAGTCACGCCGAACAGGTCACGGAAGTCCTGGACAGTGAACTTTGGGCTGTACTGCGGCTTGAAGTCAACTGCGATGGTCATGTGCTTCTTGTGCAGGTCACGTGCCTTGGCGGCAAGAGCGTCGACGTGGTTCAAGGGAACTCCTTAGGGTTGTTAATGATGGGCAGTCAAGGCGCAAGGAGCGCCGCCACTGTCCATCACTAACTAATACAAGGGCTTTAAGGTGCACCGGAGCAGAGCGCTCAACGGTAGTATTATTATAGCATAATTAGTCAAGTTAGTAAATGTTCACAGCAATTAAAAAAGCCCCGAAGGGACTTAAATGGAGCCGTCTGTGGGATTTGAACCCACGACCTCATCCTTACCATGGATGCGCTCTACCCCTGAGCTAAGACGGCTTAATTGGTGCAGGGAGAGGGATTCGAACCCCCGAAGGCGAAGCCAGATGATTTACAGTCACCCCCCGTTGGCCACTTGGGTATCCCTGCACGAATTGTAAATGTATGTGGAGCCACCTGTCGGATTCGAACCGACGACCCTCGGTTTACAAAACCGATGCTCTAACCAGCTGAGCTAAGGTGGCAGATGCCGACAACAGGAGCTAGTGTACCAAAACAGGGGTTAAACGACAAGTCTAAAGGCCTACAGAACAACGCGGCGAGGGCGCAAAATTCGCTTGCGGCGACCGCTTGGTACGATCAATTTTTTGATTTTGTCTTCGATAATGTCAGCTTCTGCTTCCATACCCTGACTCAAGTACGCTTTGTGTAGCAGAGTGTATGTTTCTTTGTTGGGCTCAAGCTCGGCAGCCTTCTCAAGCTCTACGAACATAAGCTTAATGTTGCCCAGCTTCTCTTGTACTTTGGCGTAGGCGACGTGGCGCGCGGCCAGATTATCTTCTAGTTTAAGGGCCTGCTCGAAGGCAACGGCCGCTTTTTCGTAGTTTTCAGTTTCAAAGTAAATGAGACCCAGGTTGTGCAGACTGGAAGGCGTAGCTTCGATACTGCTAGCGATTTCAAAGCAGTCAATAGCGTCGCGGTACTCTTTTTGTTTGGCATATAGAATACCTAGGCGGTTATAAGCGGCAGCGTTCTTTTCATCAATCTTTAAGATGGTGAGGAGAGCTTTTTCGGCACGGAGGAAACGGTTTTCGCGCATGCTCATGTGCGCAATATCCCAAAGTTTTCCGAGGCGGTCACCAACTTTTCGAGAAACGCCCGCGAGTTCGTCGTCGCGGATTACTGCATTGTGATACGCCAACCAGCCAAAGCCGGCGACGATTACGAGTGCAAACATATACCTAAGTATACCATCTTTTAGAGGTTCAGCATAAGGCTGGTTAGTACTAATTTGGGCTGCGTACCCCTGTTAAGCGCCGTGTCGGCATCGTAGGTTGCCTGCAGTATCTTTTGCCACCGAGAACTTCCCTTGCCTGCGACGAGCGCTGCGTGCGCCATCTGCATCAAAATATAGATAAGATTACGGCTGGCCTCTTTGTTTTTTGAGAGTGCGTCCACTTGGCACAGCTTTTCGAAGGAGGACTGCTGTAATAGTTGTCTGGCCGTCTGTGCTGCATTTACCAAAGGGTGGTCTTGATCGTCTTTGGCTAGCGCAAACGCCAACCCCGGCAAGCCACCACTTAAAGCCAGTAGCTGCGCGCTGCCTTTTGGCAAGGCACCACCAAGCGCTTCTTGCGTAGGGCGGGTAACCTCTAGCTGCTGCACGCGCGATTGTATAGTTGGTAGGAGCGCGTGTTGCTGGGCGCCGGTCAAAATTAAGACGGTGCCTTCGGGAGGCTCTTCAAGTGTTTTTAGCAGTGCGTTCTGGGCCTCGATTGTAAGCAGGTGCGCATTATTAATAATGACTACCCGGCCTACTGCGCTGCTACTGGTGGTTTTAAGCGAAATAACGTGCTCAAGTTCACGCACGGCCTCAACGCCGATTGCCTTGCTGTCAATTGGGCTTATTTCAAAGAAGTACGGATGTAGGTCGAGTTTCTCAACTGTCGTTTCGAGGAGATTTGCGGCATACCAGCGAGCAATAGCGGTTTTGCCGATTCCGGCCGGCCCGGCAATAAGTAGTGCGTGTGGCGGCCGTTTTTGCAACCTCGTGAGCCGGTCTTCTGTCAATGGATGCAATAGCGGTTTATGTGTCGCCATTGAGCAAATCCTCAAACTCTTCCGGAACTGGCGCCGCAAATACTTGGCGTTCACGCGATGGAAGTGTAATTTCGAGACTGGCCGCGTGTAGGAACATTCGCTTGCCTGGTTTGCCGTGGTACAGCGTATCGCCTACAATTGGATGCCCGAGTTGGCCCAGGTGAACGCGTAGCTGATGGGTTCGGCCTGTCTCGGGCTGTAGCTCAAGCATTGTAAGGTGGTCGGTCTCCTGGAGCACCTTGTAATGTGTCACAGCAGGTTTACCATTCGGACCAACCCGGAAGGTTGCGGGCGCCTTCGGGTTTCGTTCGATGGGCATGTCAATGACGGCCTCTGGCTGGCGCAAATGACCGCTCACGATGGCAATATAAGTCTTCTTGGCCTTGCGCTGTGAGAATTGCTTCTGGAGCCATGTGAGCGCCTTGGCTGTTTTGGCAGCAATCATAACACCACTGGTAGCACGGTCTAAGCGGTGGACGATGCCCGCCCGGCGATTTGGTTGATGCGCATCGGCCTCGACCAATGTCTTATCCTCAATGCGGTTATGCAGCCAGGTGGCCACGCTGGCCTCGGGGTTAAATGCACCTTTACTGTGCGTTAACAAGCCGATTGGCTTGCTGATCAAGACACAGTCGTCATCTTCATATAAAACTGGCAGCTCAATCTCGGGAATAACAAATTCTTCTTCGTGGTAGTCAATCACTACCTCGTCTTCTGGCTTGAGCTTTGTGCCGCCTTTCGTGACGACCTGGCCGTTAACAGTCACCTTGCCATCATTTATAAGCTTCGTTGCAAAGGAGCGACTTAGCAGTGGCATGAGCGCAACGACCCGCTGGTCAAGGCGTTCGGCGCGGCTCACATTCAGGTTGCTCATTTTCGCAAGCCGACGGCTTTTTGTGCCCGCAGCAATGTGGCATTAGCCGTTTCATTCATAAGTTCTTCATCAGATTCCAGCTTAGAAAGAATCTGCTGTTCATCGACCTGTTGTAGCTTGTCTTGGAACTCAACCAAGAATTCAGAAACTTGCTGCGCGACTTCTTTCTTGAGGTCGCCATAGCTTTCCTGGCCTTCATGTTCCTTGCATATGGCCTCAAGCGTCTCACCTGCAAGCAAGGCGTGGATTTGCAGCAAGTTACTGATTCCAGGCTGCTTTTCTAGATCATAGTGAACGCTGCCGACA
>OUMM01000028.1_pt1 | contig 8848 bp, 7 predicted proteins | sample 1691001 | NCBI WGS metagenome assembly OUMM01 (sample SAMEA3914864, study PRJEB12502) | metagenome | biome: forest; material: soil | place: USA | collected 2012-03-12 | depth 0.3 m
CTGCTTCGCTGCTGGTTGCTTCTGGGGTGTGCAGTATTACTTTGATCAAATTCCGGGCGTCGTAAAGACGCTAGCCGGCTATACAGGTGGCATCACCGAAAACCCGACCTACGAGGATGTGTGTTACAAAAACACCGGCCATGCCGAAGCAGTGCTCATTGAGTACGACGCTTCCCAGGTCTCTTACGAAATGCTCTGTCGCCACTTTTTCCGTATGCACGACCCCACGCAGCTAAACCGCCAGGGTCCTGATATTGGCGATCAGTATCGCAGTGCCATATTTTACGTTACAGACGAAGAGCGTGATATTGCCGAATCGATAAAAGCAAAAGTTCAGGCCGAAACCGGCAAGCCAATTGTGACGGTTATTGAACAGTTGGGTCCGTTTTACGAAGCTGAGGAGTACCACCAAAAGTACACGGAACGCACCGGCAGGGGAATGTGCCATGTTCCCTATGAGCCGTTAGCCTAATTGTTGTACACTAGTGGGGTGAACGCAGTTATCATTGATTTTGACGGCACTATCGCCGATAGTTTTGGTCAGATTTTGGAGTTCCTACTAAAAGAGGCTGGCCATAGTGGACCGAGCGACCTAACACCAGAGCAGATGACAGCCCTGAAGGGCCTGCCAATGAAAGATTTAGCGCTGCGGGTTGGCATTCCTGCTTGGCGCTTACCGTTTGTTTACTTTAAGGGTCGTGCTTCACTTTCTAAGCACATGCACAATACGCCCATTTTTACAGGCATGGATGAAGTGCTTGCTAATTTACGGGCGGAACATTATGAGCTATTTATCATTAGTAGTAACAGCAAACGTAACATTAACCGTTTTCTGGCCGAACATGGGTTGGGCGGCTACTTCACCCGTGTCTACGGAGGTGCTGGTTGGCTCGGTAAGGGTCCAGCGCTCCGCAAGGCGCTCCGTCAGAACAAGCTTGAGGCGTCAAAGACCGTCTACGTCGGGGACGAGGTCCGTGATGTAATTGGAGCCCAACTTGCCGGCATGCCATCAGTGGCGGTGAACTGGGGTTTTAGCTCCGAGGAAGCGTTGCTCAAATACAATCCGACGATACTCGTTCGTTCGCCGGCAGAACTGCAAAAATCATTGATTGACTGGGGCAGAACCACCTAGTGGCTGATCTGGTAACAGTTACAATCGACAAACTAGTGCACGGCGGGCAGGGGCTGGGTACTTTGCCTACGGGCCAAAAAATTTTTGTCTGGAACGCGTTGCCCGGTGAGACTGTTGAGGCGCGAATTATTAAGAAAAAACGATCGTACCTTGAGGCAATCGCAGACATAATAACCGTTGCCTCGGACAAACGCCTTAAGCCGGCAGAAGAAAACTACTTAGCAACCTCACCCTGGCAAATGATAACCTTCGAGGCCGAAAACGCAGCCAAACGGCGCATTGCACTGGACTTATTTGAGCATGAAAAAGTGCCATTGCCTGAAGTGGGAGCGGTGGTTTCCGACGATGTTCAGTGGGCATACCGCAACAAAATGGAGTACTCATTTTGGGGCGATGATGATGGCTTGCATTTGGCGCTCCATCGCCGTGGCAGCCATGGCAAACAAATCGTGCAGGGAAGTAAGCTAGCGATGCCGGCGATTGATACCGCTGCCCGAGCGCTCTGCGTACAGCTGAATGGTAAGAAAGTCCGGGCAGGCGACCTAAAAACTGTAGTCGTACGTTGCAACCAGCAGGGCGTAGCTACTGCTGCGCTATTCGTGAAGCCGACCGAATTTCCTGAACTGGAGCTACCGGCTGAGCTGCAAGGACTAAGGGTGTATCACTCCAATCCAAAGAGCCCTGCAAGTGTGGCGACAGAATTACTGCAGGAGGTTGGCAACGTATCGCTTACCGACGGGCTGCTTGGGCAAACATTTACCTACGATGTCGATTCTTTCTTCCAAGTGAACCTGCCTGTTTTTGAAAAGGCGCTGACGCGTATTAAGGAGCAGCTTCAGGCCCCAACCGTCACTGACATGTACGCCGGGGTAGGTAGCATTGGCTTGAGTGTCGCTACAGAAGCGACCACTTTAGTGGAACTTGATCTGCCCACCGCTACCATGGCCGGTGTAAATGCGGCCGCAAGCTCCGTAAAGGCTGAGGTTATCGATACATCTGCCGAGAAGTCGCTCGAATACATTACGGCAGAGGTGCCGGTCATTGTCGATCCACCACGTGCCGGACTGCATCAAAACGTGGTGACGCGACTACTCGAAGTGCAGCCACCACGCATCGTTTACTTGAGCTGCAACCCAGCCACCCAGGCGCGTGACCTGAAGCTATTGCAAAAGGTGTACGATGTGACATTTTTCGAGGTATATAACTTCTTCCCGCGCACACCCCACATTGAATCGCTGGCAGTGCTCAAACATCGATCCTAAAGCGCTTGTGTTTAAGAGATAAATCATGCTACTATCACCGTAATGAGTAGGGGTGGAAGTAAATGTATCCAAATCAACCAGTAACACAGCCGGGAGCGCAACCCGATCCTCTGGCGCCTGCCGTAGCCGTAAGTCCAGATGTAGTGGTGCCACAGCCACAGGTAATATCACCAGATGTTACCGCCCCTCAATTTGCGCAACCAGCCGTTGCCCCAGTTTCGGATCCGACGGTGGTGGCTGCTGCGCCCCAAATGCCGGCCTTTATGCAGCCTGATCCCATCATGACGCAGACTGCACCTGACACGTTGCCGGGAGTGGCGTCAATTGGCGAAAACACAGATAAGAGTTATCTCTTAGCCCTCGGTTTATCTTATTTGCTGGGATTCACTGGCCTGGATCGTTTGTACTTAGGTAAAAAGCGCTCCGCCATCTTGAAGATGGTAACCCTTGGCGGTGTAGGCGTTTGGTACGCGATCGATTTGCTGATGGTAGCCTACGGCAGCATGCGCGCCACAGGTGATCCTCGTCCACTCAGCGGCTTTGCCAAAGAATATACCTGGACTAAGACCGGTGCCATTGTCTTGGTTATCTTTAACCCACTTGTTTTTGCGTGTCTACTCATTCTGTTTATTGTTTCAGGCGTCATGACGGCGAACTCGCTGTAGGGCGATGTTACAATAACTAGTAATGTCGAACTACTTTCGGGAACGCAGCCAGCCTTATAAGCCTGGCCAAAAAACACCATTTAAGGTGAGTCGCAGCAAGATAGAGCTGTTTATGCAGTGCCCGCGCTGCTTCTGGCTCGACACACGTTTAAAAATTACTCGTCCCTCGTCGCCACCCTTTAATATCAATAAAGCCATTGATGAATTATTCAAAAAAGAGTTTGACGGCTACCGCGAGCAGGGCAAGCCGCACCCTCTGATGGTCGAATTCGGCGTTGAAGCCGTACCGTACCAGCACGACAGTCTAGATGTTTGGCGCGAGAACTTCACAGGGGTAATTGCCGTGCATGAGCCGACAAATCTGCATGTCTTTGGTGCAGTTGATGATCTATGGGTAAATTCTGATGGCGAAGTCATCGTGGTCGACTACAAGGCCACCGCAAAGGATAAAGAAGTCGGCATCGATAGCGGTTGGCAGATTAGTTACAAGCGGCAAATGGAAGTCTATCAGTGGTTACTGCGTCAGAATGGCCTGAAGGTCGCGAACACCGGCTACTTCGTCTACGCCAACGGCCGCATGGATCTCGATGGCTTTAACGACCGCATTGAATTCCGTACAAAAGTCATTCCTTATACAGGTAATGACGCCTGGGTTGAACCAACGCTCGTCAAAATGAAAGCCTGCATGGAGAGCGACGATATGCCGCCAATCGGTGAGCACATTATGGGTGGGCCATGCGAGTTCTGCACCTACGCTCGGGCTCGCACGGAGCTAACACTGCAGCATGTGCAGGCAAAAAACGCTAAATCTAAGAAGTAATAGGCTATACTGTAACCATGCTAGATATTCAGTTCATCCGCGACAATCAGGACCTCGTTGCTCGTAGTAGCGAACAAAAAAACGTTAAGGTCAACCTAGCCGAGCTGCTCGAACTTGATACAGAACGACGTACTCGGTTAACTCAACTTGATGAACTTCGTGCTCGCCGGAATGCTTTGGCCGCCGAAACCAAAGGCGCCAAGCCAACCGACGACCAAATTGCCGCTGGTAAGCAGCTTAAGGACGATATCTCCCAGCGCGAGGCAGATCTGGCAACGATTGAAGAAAAATATAACGATATTATGCAAACCGTTCCAAATGTCATTCCAGATGACACCCCTGAGGGCGGTGAAGAGGCGAATCGCCCAGAAAAACACTGGGGTGAACCCCGTAAAGACGAAGTCCAAGACCACTTGGCTTGGGGCGAAGCCCACGACATGATCGATTTTGAGCGTGGCGCCAAGGTTGCTGGTGCAAAGTTTTACTATCTCAAAGGTGATTTAGTCCAACTCGAGCTCGCAGTGTTCCAATTCGGTCTACAACTAGCCGCCAGGTATGGCTTTACGCCGATTACAGTGCCACACATGGTCAACACTCGTACGGCCAGCGGCACTGGGTTCTTGCCTCGAGGCGAGGAGCGCCAGATTTATAAGATTGAAGGCGAGGATCTAAACCTAATTGCCACTGCAGAGATCCCGATTACTGGTTATCACGCTGATGAGCTGCTGAATGAAACCGATCTGCCTCTCTTGTATGTTGGCCTAAGCCCCGCGTATCGCATGGAAGCCGGCGCATACGGCAAGCACAGTAAGGGCTTGTACCGCGTTCACCAGTTTAACAAGCTGGAGATGTACGTTTTTTGTAAGCCCGAAGACAGTATGCAGTGGCACGAAAAATTAATGCAACTCGAAGAAGAACTGTGCCAAGCACTCGAAATCCCCTATCAAGTTGTACGTATTGCCGCTGGCGATCTCGGCGCCCCAGCGTATAAAAAGTACGACATCGAGTACTGGAGCCCAGTTGACCAAAGCTACCGCGAACTTATGAGCTGCTCAAATGTCACCGACTACCAAGCTCGCCGCTTAAATATTCGCTATAAGGATGCAAACAGCAAGAACACACTTGTCCACACACTGAATGGCACCGCTGCTGCATTCAGCCGCGTGGCGATCGCGTTAATCGAAAACCACCAAAACCAGGACGGCCAGGTTGCCGTTCCAAAAGCACTGCAACCTTACATGGGTGGCAAAACCGTCATCGGCTAATTCCCAGCCAAAGGCGTATAATTAGTGGTACATAAACAAGGAGGGCATATATGGTAGAGCGCATGGAACTTAAGGGCGTACATCTAACCATCGATGAGAACCTCCGCAAGTATATTCAGCGTAAGCTTGGCCGACTCGACCGCTTTATGAGTAAGCACTGCCGTCAGTCTGCACACATGGAAGTCACCCTAAAGGAATCCAAAGCGAAAGGTGGCAAACTTTGCCACTGCGATGTCACACTTCACTTACCGCAGGACACTATTGTTATCAAAGAATCGACGCTCAATATGTTTGCTGCCGTCGATATCGCCGAAGCGAAGCTCAAAATGCAACTCAAAAAACATAAGGAAACTCATGAGCAGGGGAAATTGCACCGGAAGCTATTTGCGCGCCGACGTAGCCGCGCAGTAAACCTCCCGCTCCCGCCCGCAGAAGCATAGGTCTCGATTTTTCTCCAGAGAGCGGCTATACTTATAAAGATTCGTTCGTGATAAACGTGACAGGGGAGACGTGACTTAAACATGAATACTGTTTTCAAAAAAATTCTGGGGGACCCACAGGCCAAGACGCTTAAGCGTTTGCGTAAGCGTGTCGGCGAGATTAATGCTCTTGGTGATAAATATAAAAAGCTAACCGACAAGCAGCTGAAAGAGCAGACAGATGTGCTCAAAAAGCGACTGAAAAAAGAATCGCTCGACGCTATTTTGCCGGATGCTTTTGCAGTTGTGCGTGAAGCGGCTGACCGCGTGCTCGGCCAGCGCCACTTCGATGTGCAGCTGATCGGTGGTATGGTGCTGCACGAAGGTAACGTCGCCGAAATGAAGACTGGCGAAGGTAAAACCTTGGTGGCTACGCTGCCAGTGTACCTAAATGCTTTGACCGAAAAGGGCGTACACGTCGTGACCGTTAACGACTACTTGGCGCAATTGGCTGCCGGTTGGATGGGTGAGGTCTACCACTTTTTGGGATTGAGCGTTGGTGTTATTAAGGCCGACCACTCGTATATTTTTGATCCAAAGTTCGTAAACGAGGAACACTATGACAAGCGTATGCAGCACCTCAAAGAGTGCTCCCGGCAGGAAGCATACGCTGCCGACATTACGTACGGCACAAACAACGAGTATGGCTTCGACTATCTGCGCGACAACATGGTCCGCGAAGTCGATCAGCTGCGTCAGCGCGACCTAAACTTTGCTATCGTGGACGAAGTGGACTCGATTTTAATCGACGAAGCCCGTACGCCACTGATTATTAGTGCCCCAAGCGTCACGAGCGGTAATGCCTACGCCCAGTTTGCAAAGGTTGTTCGTCCACTCATTAAGAACAAAGACTATGAAGTCGACGAAAAGCGCAAACAAGTGATCCTCACAGACGCTGGTGTCGACAAAATGGAAAAAGCGCTCGGTATCGACAGCCTATACGCTTCCAGTAACATTCGTACTATCTATCACTTGCAGCAGGCGCTGCGTGCCCAGGCCTTATTCCATCGCGATAAGGACTACGTTGTAAGCCGTGACGGTGAAGTAGTTATTGTGGACGAATTCACCGGCCGCTTGCTTGCCGGTCGTCGCTACAATGAAGGTCTGCACCAGGCCATCGAAGCCAAGGAAGGCGTTGAAGTCCAGCAAGAAAGCATGACGCTGGCTAGCATTTCGTTCCAGAACTACTTCCGTCTATACGACAAGCTGTCGGGTATGACTGGTACTGCTATGACCGAAGCCGAAGAATTCCACCAGATTTATAAGCTTGATGTAGTCGAGATTCCTACCAACCGGCCAATGGTTCGTGAAGACCGGATTGATCGAATTTACCGCAGTGAATCGGCCAAGTTCAAGGCTATTGTTCGTGAAGTAAAAGCGCTGCACACCAAGGGTCAGCCAGTCCTAATCGGTACCGCTTCAATTGAAAAGAACGAAGCCTTGGGTGGCGCACTGACCAAAGCTGGCGTGCCACACCAAGTACTGAACGCTAAGAATAACGAAAGTGAAGCTTTGACCATCGCCAAGGCCGGCCAGAAGGGCGCCGTAACGCTAGCCACTAACATTGCCGGTCGTGGTACCGACATTATGCTTGGCGAAGGCGTGAAGGAATTGGGCGGTCTGTTCGTGCTTGGTTCTGAACGCCACGAATCGCGTCGCATCGACAACCAGCTACGTGGTCGTGCCGGTCGTCAGGGTGACCCTGGCGTATCACAGTTCTTCGTAAGCACCGAAGACGACCTTATGCGTATCTTTGGTGGTGAGCGTATCGGATCGGTTATGGCTCGCCTTGGTGCTAACGATGAGACTCCAATCGAAAACCGCATGATTAGCCGCTCGCTTGAGAAAGCCCAGGAACGCGTCGAAGGCTACAACTTTGACCAACGTAAGAACGTTGTGAAGTACGACGATGTCATGAACCGCCACCGTAAAGCTGTGTACAGTATGCGCCGTGAAGTTCTGAAGGCAGCTGACATTAGCAAACGTATCAAGAAGCTCATCGAAGAAGAGGCCCACGCTATTGCCACTTCACCAATGCTCATGAGCGACCAGCTTGACGAGGTTATTCGTGAAGTATTCCCATTCGACGAGCCCACGCTCGACCGTTTGTTCGACACTGAGTCCGACAAGTTCGAAAAGTCGCTGACAACCGAAGCCAAGGAGCTCTATAACGGCCGCGAGCTAGCCTTTACGCCAGAAGTTATGCGCAACGTAGAGCGCGTTGTGTATTTGCAAATCTTGGACAACTTATGGATGCAGCACCTCGAAAACATGGATCACCTTCGTGAAGGTATTCACTGGATTAGCGTCGGTCAGCAGGACCCATTGGTTGAGTACCGTCGCCGTGGTCAGTTGTTGTTTGATGACATGCAGATGAGCTTGCGCCACGACATTGTTCGAGCCATTTTCCATGTTGAGCTTACTGATGCCGAGCAGGCCAACCAGCCGGTTGACACTGAACTGACCCGCGCAGCGCGCGGCTCAGTCGATAATGCCCGCGAGGTTCGTCGTGGCCAAGAGGAGTTCGACGAAAAGGACTTCGATAAAGCTGCCAAGGCAGCGAACCAACCTAAGACCAAGCAAACTGACGTGCGCAAAAAAGCTCGCAAGACAGAGCGCAAGCGCAAAACGGTCGCTAAACGGAGAAAAAAGTAGCGTGAAGCATACCGTTTCGGAGATCACGCTTACAACCGGTGCAAAGGGTTTGCTGGTACACATTCCACACGCTAGCGTCATGACCTTCGACATTAACTTCCGAGCAGGGGAATATCTTGTGCTACCCGAAAAATGGGAAGTTCCACACCTTATGGAACACGTACTACTCGGTGCAAACGAGCTCATACCGAAGGCTCGCGATTTTCAGGCTGAACTCGAGAAAAATGGCGCCTACTCCAATGCTTCCACGAGCGTTTACGACATTACATACGAAGCCGAATGCGCCGACTTTGAGTGGGACCGAGTTCTGGGTTTGCTACTAGCGTCAATTACGCGCCCACTTTTCTTAGAAGAGGAATTCCGTGCCGAATTTGGCAACGTTCAAGAAGAAATGGCTGCCCGCGCCAACAACCACTTCCGTCGCTTGAGCCTCGAAATGCGCAAGAACCTCGGTCTGCTTGTTAAGACGGATGCCGAGCGTCTGGAAATCATGGATAACGTCACAGTGGATGACGTTCGGCATCACTACCAGCTCACGCACTTTTCGCCGAACATGCGTTTTGTGGTTGC
>OUMM01000008.1_pt1 | contig 8775 bp, 6 predicted proteins | sample 1691001 | NCBI WGS metagenome assembly OUMM01 (sample SAMEA3914864, study PRJEB12502) | metagenome | biome: forest; material: soil | place: USA | collected 2012-03-12 | depth 0.3 m
CATAGTGATTGTGTCAGAAACTAGCTGTGATTCGTCAAAGACTGGCCAGTGGTCAACATGAACGCTGTCGTCGTGGCCAAGTTGATGCCAGAGCTCTTCAGCAATATGCGGCGCAAATGGCGCGACGCAGCAAACCAATGCCGCGAGGGCTTCTTGCCAGACATCGTGTTTTGCCAGATTATCGACTTTAAGCTTGAAGAACTCATTAACGGCACTCATGCTAGCAGCGATGGCAGTGTTATAGCGGTTTTCTTCAATATCGAGCGTAACCTTATGAATCATGCGGTGGGTACTTTGGCGGATTTCGCGGGCAGCATTGTCTGATACGTCGGTTTTTGCCGCTTCGTTATATTCCTGAACCAGGGTCCAAATGCGGTTAAGGAAGCGGTACGTTCCTGGTACACCCTGTGGGTCCCAACGAGCATCGAACTCAAGTGGCGCGGCAAACATCAAGTAAGTACGCAGTGCATCGGCGCCGTAGCCGCTATCGATGATTTCGAGCGGGTCAATTCCGTTGCCCTTGGACTTACTGAAGGCGCTACCGTCACTGGCGCGGACCTTACCATTGAACAGCATTTGCTTGAATGGCTCTGGATTTTCCATGATGCCGATCTTAGTAAAGAAGCGAGTCACAAAGCGAGCGTAAAGCAAGTGCGCTGTGGCGTGATCGCCGCCATTGTAGAAGTCGACCGGCGCCCATTTATTGACGATTTCGCTATCGAAGATTTTGTCTTCGTTGCGTGGATCGAGGTATCGGAACATGTACCAGCTGCTGCAAATGTAGGTGTCCAGCGTGTCGGTTTCGCGCTCGGCCGGGCCGTCACATTTTGGACAGGTGACGTTAAGCCAATCAGTAGCACGCGCCAGCGCGCTGCGCCCGTCGCCGGTTGGTTGGAAATCTTGTAATTCAGGTAGTACCACCGGCAGCTGCTCGTCGGATACGAGTTGCGGGCCGCAGTTTTTGCAGTGGATAATCGGGATTGGCGCGCCCCAGTAACGCTGACGGCTGACGCTCCAGTCGCGCATTTTATAGTTAACTTTTTCGGTAGCTTTATTGTCCTTGGCTAGGTCCTGCACGATTTGCTCTCGGACTTCATCGCTTGGCTGACCATCGTACTTACCAGAGTTCATCATGACGCCTTCGTCATGCGAGCACTCTTCGTCAGGGGCATCATTTTTAACGACGCGGATGATTGGCAAATCGAACTTTTTAGCAAATTCGTTGTCGCGTTCGTCGTGCGCCGGGACGGCCATTATGGCGCCGGTGCCGTAACCCATTAATACGTAATCGGCAATCCATACGGGCACTTTTTCGCCGTTTACTGGGTTAATGGCGTACGAGCCAGTAAAGACGCCGGTTTTTTCTTTGGCGGCCTGACGTTCCACTTCGGAGCGGCGCTTGGCAGCATCCACGTAGGCCTGTACGGCTTCCTGCTGGCTCTCGGTAGTCAACTTTTCTACTAACTCGTGTTCGGGTGCAAGCACCATGAACGTGACACCAAACAGCGTGTCAGGGCGGGTCGTAAAGACAGTTAATTTTTCGTCAGCGCCATCAATGGCAAAATCGACTTCAGCGCCAATACTGCGGCCGATCCAGTTGCGCTGCGCCAACTTGACGCTCTCGGTCCAGTCCAGGTCATCAATAGCGTCGAGCAATTCATCGGCATACTCGGTGATTTTGAAGAACCACTGCTTAACTTCTTTTTGCTTCACGAGCGGGTCGTCAGGGCCATCGTGGCGCCAACACTTACCGTCAATAACTTGCTCGTTCGACAGTACGGTCTTATCTATGTCACACCACCACTGCATGCGCGAGTCTTGGTAGGCCAAGCCGTTGCGGTACATTTCGCTGAAGATCCACTGTGTCCATTTGTAATAAGCTGGATCGTGGGTGGCAATTTCGCGGTCCCAGTCGTTGCTCCAACCCATAGCTTTGTACTGTTTATGATAGCCTGGGATAATTTTAGCCATGCTAGCTTGCGGCGACACACCCGACTTAATGGCGTAGTTTTCGGCAGGCAAGCCAAAGGCGTCCCAACCAACCGGGTGATAGCTTTCGTAGCCCGCCTGACGCTTAAAGCGCGCCTTTACGTCACTAATGGTGTAGTTCATGGCGTGACCAATGTGAATACCGGCACCGGACGGGTAGTTAAACATACTCATGGCCATGTATTTGGGCTTGCTGCTATGTAAATCAGCGTGATAGGTGCCGTTTTCGTCCCAAAACTTGCGCCACTTGGCTTCGATTTCTCGTGGATTGTATCGCTGCATATCGCTGTTATTGTACAGGATTATATCTGTTAGAGCTACAGCGTATAATGAGGCTATGTCTAAAATCCTTTTGCTTGCTGGCGGCACCTCGTCTGAGCGCGAAATATCCTTGCGGTCCGGTGCGGCCGTGGAAATTGCATTAAAACAATCAGGCCACGAAGTTACGGTGCTCGATCCTGCTGACAATTTGAACGACAACGCCCTTGATGGATATGATGCTATCTTCCCTGTTTTACACGGTACCGGCGGCGAGGACGGCGCACTACAGGACCGGCTGGAGTCTCTGGGTCACCGTAATTTCGTAGGCTCAGATGCAGCCTCGTCGGCGCTTTGCTTTGATAAATGGCGCTACAAAGCACTCCTAAATGAGAATGGGATCCTAAACGCCGCCGGCGCCCAAGTTACAAAAGACACGCTTCGCGACCATGCCCTGGCACAGCATCCGTTTGTACTAAAACCATACGACGGCGGCTCCAGCGTTGATACATTTATTATTCGCGATGTTGCAGTAGCCGATTTCGAAGCTATGGAGTCAGCCTGCCAACGCTATGGCACAATGCTTATTGAATCGCTTATCGATGGCGTTGAGATTACGGTTGGCATCTTGGGCGACCGTACGCTTCCGGTTATTGAGATTATTCCGCCATCCGACGGCGAATTTGATTACGAGAATAAATATAACGGCCAGACCCAGGAGCTCTGCCCGCCGCAGCATGTTCCAGATGACGCGCAAACGCAGGCCGGTGGTTTAGCTCTTCAAATTCATCGACTGTGCGGATGCCGTGACTTTAGTCGAACCGACATGATCGTTACCGCCAACAACCAGCTGTACGTCCTAGAGACCAATACCATTCCGGGGATGACCGACCAAAGTCTCCTGCCAAAAGCTGCCGCGACGGCCGGAATTAGCATGCCGGAATTATGCGATCAGCTAGCGCACATGGCCGCGGGCCGCGCTAACGCTTAAACTGCGACTGTTTCTTTTTGAGCCAGAATGACGATTGGCGCACGAGCTTACTTGTATCGGCCGGATCGGCCAGCAGAAGCTTAACAACCTCCTCGCTAAAAACGCCGTTCTGTGAGCCTTTAACCAACACTGCCGCACCTTCTTGCAAATAACCCCGGAGAAACTCTCCAACTTCGTATGGGTTGGTGAAGGTTTTGACACTACAACCTTTTGATTCGGCGGCAGGTGCCAAGAATTGATTGGCATCGGCGCCGAGCGTAATCACTAGATCCAACTTGCTTGGATCGCAGTATTCACCCACTTCCTTGTGCATATTTGGACTCAGGTCGCCCATTTCATTCATGTTGCCCAAAACGGCTACGCGCTGCTCAACTGGCAGCGCATACAACACGTCGAGCGCCGCAGTCATGGCGACTGGGCTGGCGTTGTAGCTGTCATCGATAATGGTTGTATTTTTGATTCCCTTCAAAAGTTGCATACGTCCAGGAACTGCCTTGATAGTTGGGGTTGTAGCTGCAATTTGCTCTGGCGTTAAGCCGCACAAATCGGCCACTGCGGCTGCGGCCAAGACCGGCTTTGCGCCCTGCTCGCCCAACAAATTTGTTGTGGCACTTAGCTCTTTGCCGCGCAGGCTCATACGTACTTGTTGCGTGCCATCAGCTTGTGGCGTTCGCTCGAGTAGTTGATAATCCTGCGCGTTGTGGCCGTATCCCAAGTAAGAAACACCCGCCAGGTACTGTGGTGGACTGTCATCAACATTGATAAGTGACTGTTTCGAGAAGCTAACGGCAGTCAGTTCTTCTTCAGCTACAGCGTCAAGCGTTTTGAAGAAGGCCATGTGCTCATCAGTTAGAGCTGTCACAACAGTAACGTCGGGTTTGATGTAGGCAAAATCTTTAATTTGACCGGGGCCGTCACTCCCAAGCTCAACGACTACGACATCATAGGGGTATGGCTGCTTGAGGGCCTTGCGATTTGATCGCAAAACTTTAAGCCATGCAGGGATGTCAAAAATACCGGGCTCTTCTTGGCCAAAAAAAATCAGTGGGACCGTCAGGCGATCATTATAGTTGCCGGTTTGATACTTCACGCGTAACTGCGACTCCAACATTTTTGCGATCGCTAGCTTGGTCGTTGTTTTGCCCACGCTGCCCACAATTGCTACGACCTTGAAATCATTCTGTTCGCGCAACTTTTTGGCTTGCGCTTCGAGCAATCGACTCAAATAGATTTTGCCCATTCGTTTTATAACCATGGCCGTTATTATAGCCGAAAAGCCGCCCGTAGCATTAAACATAACTTTTATGTTGCATGGTAGCTTGAGACTGTTATAGTACAACTAGAATGAGCGAATACCGTAACGACTCAGTAGACAGCGACCATGAAGGCGCCCGGGCCATCGCTGTTGGAGTTACGATAGCAGCCATCCTCGGCGCCAGTTTCGCGGGCGCCAATTATCTTCTACAAGGTAGTGATGATGCGCACGCCACGCAAGAAGCACCAAAGAAGCCACACAAAAAGGATGCGCAGACCTTCCAAATGCGTGCCGGTCGGCAGACTCTCAAATGTTCAATAGCGGCCGATATATATACCGTGAAGCCAGGTGACAATCTCTGGAATATCGTACGCGCACGTACCGACGACTACCAAGATGCCAGTCATATCGGCTCACAGTTCATTTATGAATGGCATGGCACAATCGGCTTGAATCAGCAGGAAGACCGAGTTGGCGACAACCCAGACCTCATTTACCCTCATGACCGTTTGAAGACACTGGAAGACTGCTCTCTGCAAGAGCCGGACAAATCGCAATAATCGGGCAAACGTTGATTCGTTTCACCAAATAAAAAGACTACCGTAGTGGGTAATCATATTATTTGGTGGGCGAGGAGGGACTCGAACCCTCAAGGCTTATTCAGCCAGCGGATTTTAAGTCCGCCGCGTATACCAATTCCGCCACTCGCCCGTGGCCATTAGAGGGCGCAAGGCCACTCATGCCAGCTTATTATACATAACTATTGCTGCAGAGCCACTTCGCCGGTCAGCAGTTTTTCGTGAAAGACCTGCATGTTGGCCGATAACGCTAGGCTCGGCAAATCTTCGATATCGAAATAGTCGAGGTCGTCGAAGGTGTCCGCTTCCATAACATCGGGTACGCCGCCCGTAATCATAGCGAGGAACCAGTGGTACTTGTAGAGTTGGCCATCTTCTTCAAAGTCCTCGCTGCCGAGGGCCTTGCTAATATCGACATCGACGCCAAGTTCTTCTTTGATTTCACGAATTGCTGCAACGACTGGCGTTTCACCTTCCTCAACCTTGCCACCGGGAAGCTCCCACTGACCAATGTCATCGCGCTGGCGATGGAGCAACAGTATGCGACCATACGGATCTAATAAAACACAGCCGGCTAGTACAATTGGATCGTTCATAAATTGGGACACGCGAGCGTAGCGTCCTACGTATGTATTAATCAATTTGGAGGCACCTACCGGATTTGAACCGGTGTACGCGGTTTTGCAGACCGCTGCGTAACCACTCCGCCAAGGCGCCAAAGTTACCTCGGGTAAGTATAGCGAAGTTAGCGGCCTGAGGCCAGAGTCATAAAACTTAGTAAGTTGTGGGTAGCCCTAACCCCTGTTATACTTGCTTGCATATTAGGAGCAATCGTCACTGCTAACCAGTGACTTATTTTTTTGAATATGCGTTCTCCCAAGATCATTCTTTTTGCCTGTCTCGTCGCGCTGGTTGCATTGATTGCGCTACCTAACCAACAATCACCACACCAGCATTCTTCAGCCCCAGCGCAAACGCTGGCATTTTTGCAAACACCGGCAGCCCAACATGCTGCAAGCAAGCATGCTATTAGCCCACCTCCGGTTAAAGCCTCAGACCCCTGCAACCACATGAAGTGGTTGGTGGTTATTGCCCATCCCGATGACGATTTGCTGTTTATGAATCCTGACATTTCGCGGGTTATTGCACGTGGTGGCTGCGTGCAAACGGTGTACGTAACCGGGGGCGATGATGGTCGTGATCCCGCCTATGTTGTCAGCCGCGAGCATGGCGTGCAGGCCGCTTACAATGTCATGGCTGGCCGCTCAGCAGAGTGGAGTTATCAAACAATCAGCCTGCCAAATAGCCCCGAAATTACTACTGCTTCGCCAAAAGCTAATAGTCGGATCGCTCATGTCTATCTACATCTACCTGATGGCAACTTGGACGGCCGAGGATTCGCCGTTGCGAATAGCCAAAGTCTTAAGAAATTAGAGGATGGAGCTCTGAACTCTATTACAGCTTTTGGTGCGCCGGGAGATTACACTTCGAGTAGTCTTACGCTAACACTTGTAGAGCTCATTGAACAATACCGTCCGACACGGATAGCTACGCAAAGCATTCAGGACGGTTCGCACACTGATCACAGTGATCATATTGTCACCGGACAGCTTACGCTCAGTGCCGCATCAATCGCCGAAACACTCATGAAGCGTCCTATTAAAGATGGCGTATGGGCTTACGCCGGTTACCCAATTCGCAAAGAATCAGGCAACTTGGACGCGAGTCAGGCTGCTCAAAAATCGTTGATCTTTTTCGCTTATGCACATTTTGACCCGGGCGTGTGCAACACGCTTGATGAGTGCGAGCAAAGTGCATCCACTTACACCTCGTACCTGTCCCGACAGTACAAAACACGGCTTAGTACTGGAGCGGCGCATCAGTCTCATAGATAAGCACTGCGCTGCCATCATTCATGGTCAGCCGCTTAGTTGGCGTACCTAACTGAATAATGATTGCGTCTTCATTGCAAACACTCGGAACGTTGGTAATGCTTGCGCCGTCTAAAATAATTGCTGAGGCTTTTGCGGTTTTTTGTTCGAGCGCCTTATATGCGGACTTAGTATAAAAGGTGTTGGTTTTAAACAAACCATTCGCATTACAAGTGAGCGGCAATGGGGCGTGCGTGTACGAGCCGGTCAGGTACGCCAGCGGCAAGGCAGTGTCCATGCTGCCATAAAATTTCATATCTGTATGTTTGGCAATAAACGACTGCACGCTACGTAAGTGGCTATCCTGCGAAAAATGAGTGTCCCATTTTTGAGTCAGTGTTACGCCAAGCGCAGCAGCGTTTATCAGTACTATTAGACCAAAGCCGACCAACGCAATTTTTTTGTATTTGCTAATTACCGGCTTCGCCGCACCGGCAAGTAAAACGATAACAGGCGCCAACATAATCAAGTATCGTTCGGTTGCCGCCTGCTGGGCCTGGCCACTCAATATATACACACTGATGTCGGTCACCGTTATTAGGCCTAGGAGCAATAGCAGACGGCGCGACACGAGCCGCTTCCAGGCGGCATAGCTCGCCGCAGCAACAACAGCAACTAGAAAGACACCATTTACTATCTGTCGTAGTCTGCCCGCATCGGCGCCACCGAGTAGCAAGTGAGCAACTGACGTAACGCTGCCCTTCACGCCGTCAGTTATAAACGCTGCGCTCAGATGCGTAGCCTGTCCGACCGTTATAAAATCTACCGAAAACAGTGCTGCAGCCATCACAAACAGCTCCTTCGATATAACGAATCCTACGCCAAGCGATAAGGCCAAACGCGCTACTATCAGCATCTGCCTACGGCCGGTCAGGGCCGCATATGCCAGCAGTGGCGCTGCCGTCATATACGCCTGTAGATTATCGGCGAAGAATAGTAAGCCACTATATGCCGTCAATCCCAGTAGTAACTTGTTGGTTGGTTGCCGCAGATAGCATAAGCCTCCGTACAGCAAGAGCAGCCCGCCGGCCACTTCCAGATTGCGCGAATTGGTGAATTGGATCCAGAATACCGAACCTGCCGCCATCGCTAACCATATAAGGCCAGCGTATAGCCCTTCGTTACTTCGAATACCGAAATATCTTAGGATACGCTGTGCCAGTACGCCAATCAGCACAAAGGCCGCCAAGTTAACCAGGAGCGTTAGCACCAACAGGCCAATTCGGGGTGAACCCGGCAGCAAATCAAGCGGCATGTACAAGAAAATCATTTTAAGGATGTAGTTAGTCACGCCCAAACTGCCACCAGCGAAATGACCATCCAACCACTGTTGCGTCATGACCTGTTGGCCTACTAAATCAAAGATTGTTCGTTGGGTAAAAAAGCGCAGCAATGTCCAGCATGCAATAAACAGGCCGCCGAGCATATATACGAGATGACCAGGATGCAATTTAAGATAGGCTACGAATTGCCTCATTTGATGATCGGCTCCTCGGCGCCTTTAAATATGCGAGTCTTATATAAGTAGAAATTCCAGAGCGTAGTAATTGCCAGGGCCAGCGTCCTTGTAGCAACGGCAGGCAGCGTACCCTCCAAGATTTTGGTGAGCAGCAACGTAAACCCAAAGTTGAAAGCGACCAATGCAAGCGTCGCCAAAAGCTGTAAGCCGACAATTTTGTGGTGCATGCGCTTGTCGCCAAATGTCACAAGCTTTTGCAGCAGGAACGACACAAGAGTACCAATGACGTACGACCATGCCACCGCCTGCACGGC
>OUMM01000012.1_pt1 | contig 8641 bp, 9 predicted proteins | sample 1691001 | NCBI WGS metagenome assembly OUMM01 (sample SAMEA3914864, study PRJEB12502) | metagenome | biome: forest; material: soil | place: USA | collected 2012-03-12 | depth 0.3 m
CCCGTAGTTAGCGTACCGGTTTTGTCGAAGGCCATAGTGCGGGTCTCGGCCAGTTTTTCTAGTGCCGATCCAGTTTTGACTACGATGCCGAACTTGCTTGCGCGCGCCATGCCAGAAACCAGCGCTATTGGTGCAGCTAGTAATAACGGGCAGGGTGTAGCAACAACAATGACTTCCAGGAAACGGTGGGCATCACCGGTAAGCACCCAAACCGTGCCCGCGATAGCGTAGGCGGCAATTGTGAAGGGGATGCTGTAACGGTCGGCTAAGCGGACAAATGGTGCTTTGCTGGCGGCTGCAGATTGTACTAATTTTACGATCTGTTGGTATTGACTATCGGCGCTGGTGTGAAGGGCTTTGGCGGTGATTGCGCCATCTAAGTTGATAGAACCACTTAAGATCTGGTCGCCAACTTGTTTGCTTTGCGGCAAGCTTTCACCGGTTAGGTTGGCCTCATCGAAGCTACCTGTGCCGTCGATGATCTCGGCATCAACAGGGACAATCTCGCCGGGCTTAATAAGAATACGATCGCCGACGTGAACTTCGCTCGCTTTAACATCAAGCTGCTTGCGCGCACGGATGACATGAGCGGTGTGCGGAGCTTGTTTAACCAAATGGTTAAGTTCGGTATTGGCACGGTGCTCGGCGTAGGCCTCTAGGCTTTCGCCACCGGTTAACATTATGACAATGACAATTGCCGCCCAGCTCTCACCTAGGAGAACCGAGAATATAATTGCTGTTGCGGCCAGGATGTCTATCCCGTAGCTGCCGGTGCGTACATCTTCAACCATGTCTGCAAGTAATGGGAAGACTTGAATAATTGCTACGGTGCCAAGTAGCCATGCTACCGCAGTGTCGTATCCTAGAATTTGTAGCACCAAGCCGACGGCGGCACTCGCCACGGCCAAACTAAATAGTCGATAGGTCCAAATGAGCTTGAGGGCCCGCTTCATGTTCACTCCTGTTTTTATTGCTTCTACTAGTATAACAATCAAACTACAATGAACCACAGATAGTGGCTACGGTGTCGCGACCTCTTCGCGGAGCTGATGCTTGTACTCGTACAGTGGCCCCCACATAAAGCCAAATGCCAAGCCGTACAGGTATTCCTCAAGCGGAATGCCAAACAGGCTCAGCTGGCTGGTGTATTGCAGATGGTAATATGTCCCGATAAAGTTCGAGAAGATGTGATCGAACAGTATGAAAAAAAGGCCGTACACAGCCATGAGCAGTAGTCCGCTGATTGCGGCTTGCTTGAGTAAATCTCGTCGGTAATACAGCATGACTAGGCCACCAAAGAAGTGGAACAAAATCAGCAGGTAAATCTCGTTCAATCGCAGGAGTAGACAAACGATTACGGCTGCGGCAAGTCCGACAGATAGGGCGTGACGCTTCTTTAACTTTTTATCGGGTTGTGTTGAGGTGCGGCGCTTAAAGATCAACTCGTACAGCGAAGCGGCGATGCCCGCCATAAAGAACATGAATATGGCGTCCTCAATGGCATAGCCGTCGGTAATATTGTTTAAGTCGAAGAGGGTTGGTGGCGTCCAGTAGCCGGGGTTAATGCGGAATGACGGGCTAATATGGAGTGCCCACAAAACGGCAAAGCCAATGGTCAGAATAATAATGTAAAACTTGGAGCTCCAGAGCATTGCTGGTCGGAGATCTTTACGCGCAAGAAAGGGGACTAGCCAGAGTAATCCTAGGATGCCGGTGCCGATGAGGTATGCGTAGTGCATGAAGTTTTTAGTATTTACTTGCTAATTGCTTAGCAAATGACACTTTGTTCGTGTCTACAAAAACTTCCACTGGAAGTTTTTGGGGCGAATGATGGGACTTGAACCCACGGCCTTCTGTGCCACAAACAGACGCTCTAACCAAACTGAGCTACATCCGCCATGTTGTTCCGGTGCAAAATGCGCCTAAAACAGAGGTGATTATACTCGAAAATTACTGCCTTTACAACTGTTTGAGCTCTGCAAGTAGTTTGTCGACAGCTAAATGGCGATGACTAACGGCGTCCTTTTCGGCTGGCGTCATCTCGGCATAGGTTTTGGTATGGCCGTTTGGCATAAATACATTATCAAACCCAAAGCCTTCGCCGCGCGATGATACGACCTTCCCCTGCACGGTGCCGTTGACTATGATCTCGTCCTGACCGTCGTAGTAACCGATGGTACAACTGGCCGTCATGGGCGCATTATTGCCGCCCAGTTTATGGAGTGCATCCTTGCCGAGCCGTTCGATAAAGAACTTCACAAACGGGCCGGGCAGGCCGTTCCATTCATCAAGTCCGGCGCTTACATCTTCTACGACCACTGGACCCTTAACTATCTGATAGGCCTGGCGAAGCTTATGGCGAATAATCTCTGCACTGTCGAATGATTGAATCTCGTCTAGATCGACGGCCTGGTGTGTGAAATCCAGATCACTTGGGATTAAGCGACGCCATTCGTTCAGTTTGTGCTGGTTTCCGGTGATGAGCGTAAATGCAGGCATGCTGCCAGTATAGCCGACCTCTGGTATACTGGGCAAAGTACGATTTCCTGCGGGTGTCGTATAACGGCTATTATCCCAGTTTTCCAAACTGGTGACCGGGGTTCGATTCCCCGCACCCGCACCAAGTCGGATATTGTGGCTAGCGCGCGAAGTCTATCACTTGTTCAACGACGCTTCGCTCGTGGCTACAAAAATGTCCGGTGGACATTTTTGCCCTGGTAGCTCAGCTGGATAGAGCAGAGGACTTCTAAGCCTAAGGTCGCTGGTTCGAATCCAGCCCGGGGCACCACTCAATTATCACCGTCGTACAATCACTGATATATTATTGATAAAAAAACAAATAGGTGCTATTATATATTCAGTAAAAAGGACTATTTATGCCACCAGTTGAAGGTTTTCTAATAAAAGGCGCGGATTTTCCATCAGATCAGCCTCGTGAAGGTCAAAGATATGCTGAACACGTCAATGACGACTTTGTTGCCGCTTATGCCGAAATCGCAGCTCGGGGCGGAAAGATTATTGCCAGAGAGGTTGTCCTGACGCCTGTTTATAACGGTAATTACTCTGCAAGTCCCCACCGTCAAGACACCCATCTCATCGTTAACTTTCCTGATGTTAACCCAAACGCCTAGGCAACAATTAGATTTCGTGCAAGACGGTAATGTGAGCGCCAAGCGAATTTAGGCGATCCGCTAGATCTTCGTATCCACGCTGAATTGTGTAGATGTTGCGCAGCATAGAAATGCCAGGCGCGGCCAACATGCCGATTAGCAGCAGTGAAGCGGGGCGCAGCGCAGGGGGGCAAACAACATCGGCCTTGGTGAATTTAGTTTGGCCGGTAATGTATACGCGATGCGGGTCGGCAAGCTCGATTTGGGCGCCGATTTTGGTCATTTCAGTGTAGTAAATGGCCCGGTTTTCGTACATCCAGTCGTGAATTAGCGTGCGGCCCTTGGCGACCGACGCAATTGGCACAAAGTACGGCAAGTTGTCAGCGTTCAAGCCTGGGTATGGCAGGGAGTGGATTTTGTCCGCTACGGCCCGTAGTGAACCATCATGCTTGTGGATGGTCAGATCAACTAAGTCGGTTTTGCCGTTTTCGGCTTTGTAGCGCTCAGTGACGTCGTAGTGCAAGCCCATCTTTTTGAGCTTCAAAAGCTCAATGGTAACAAAGTCGATCGGTACACGTTTAATGGTGATTTTCGAGTTAGTCGTAACCGCGGCAGAAATGAAAAACATGGCTTCGATTGGATCTTCGGCAGGGGCGTATGTGATGTTCTTTTTAATGAACGGTACGCCAGTGACTTTGAGTGAGCTGGTCCCAATGCCCTCCACTTTGACGCCTAACTTTTGCAGGAAGAAAGCAGTGTCTTGAACCATGTAGTTGGCGCTCACGAAGTCGATACGGCTTTCGCCCTCAGTACGGGCGGCAGCCATGAGCGCATTTTCGGTAACAGTGTCGCCAACTTCGTACAGGGCAAATCGTTCTGGAGTTTTCTTGTTAACAGTTACGTTGTAATGACCCTGGGTAGCAACAATGCCCACACCGAACTCTTCCAGCGCAAACAGGTGTGGTTCGACGGTGCGTTCGCCGAGCTTACAGCCACCGGCGTACGGGATTTTGAATGACTCAAGGTCGTGCATGAGGGGGCCGATCATCATCAAGACCGAACGGGTCTTACGGGCAGCTTCTTTATTCATTTTTTCAAGGCTGAGCTTTTCGGGACGACGAATTTCCAGGTCGTTGCCTGGCAGCCATTTAACGTGCACGCCAATACTTTCGAGCACTTCAATGATGCGGTTAACTTCTTCGATACGCGGGAAGGATTTAAAGCGCGTAACGCCATAGTTCAGTAGTGAGGCGCAAAGCAGGGAAACGGCCGCGTTCTTGCTTGCCTTGAGTGTGATCTCGCCGCTTAGCTCTTGGCCACCTTCAATGCGCAGATTTACAGCGCCGCCGGTGACGGTGATGAGCTGCTTGTTTAGGACGTCACTAATGCGTCCGAGTGTTTCGAGGCTGAGGTTTTGCCGACCATGTTCGATGCGGTTGACGGCTGACTGTGAGGTTTTGAGGCGTTTGGCGAACTCGGCCTGGGTAAGCCCGCGCTCTTGTCGTATATGAGCTATGAGCTCACCAATCTTGGCGTTCGATGTTTCCATATAACAATAATTATACCATTTATGATGTTTTGATCAAGTTTTTGTTTTTGCGAATCAACACCCACTATGCGCTTATGCCTGTCGAAATGCAACCCGGCCTTGTTGTATAATTCAGGCCATGATTTAGCTACTGACGACAAACCGGTTTATACTAACAACAAACGAGGGAGTCGTAATGATTGACGATCAGGTAGCACAACTTATTAAGGGTGAGGAACAACGTGAGCGCGAAGGGCTGGAGCTGATTCCGTCTGAAAACTACGTCAGCCGTGACGTGCTTGATGCACTAGGCAGCGTATTTACCAACAAATACTCCGAAGGCTATCCAGGCAAGCGCTATTACGGCGGGCAGGACTTCACCGACCAAGTCGAAACGTTGGCAATTGAACGCGCCAAAAAACTCTTCGGTGCGGACCATGCTAACGTACAACCGCATAGCGGCGCACCGGCAAATGAGGCCGTTTATAGCGCGTGGCTAGAGCCAGGCGATACCGTCTTGGCTATGGATCTCGGCCACGGTGGCCACCTAACGCATGGCGCACCAGTAACGCGCAGTGCCAAACTCTATAACTTCATACGTTACAAAATGAAAGATCCAACCACTGGCGAAATCGACTATGACGAACTCCGCGAACTGGCCCTTAAGCACAAACCCAAGATTATTTTGGCCGGTTTTAGCGCCTACCCACGCGAGCTCGACTATGCCAAGTTTGCCGCTATTGGCCGTGAGGTTGGTGACGAGTGCTTATTGATGGCAGACATGGCGCACATTGCTGGTTTAATTGCCGGTGGCGTCGCGCGCAACCCATTCAATGATGGTTTCCATGTTATTACCTCTACGACCCACAAGACGCTTCGTGGCCCACGTGGCGGCCTAATTCTCAGCAAGGGGACTGTTAGCAATCCACTCAAGGCTCCTGAAAAAACCCTAGAAAACATCCCCACCTTAATCGATCGTGCCGTCTTTCCAGGTATGCAGGGCGGTCCGCACGAGCACGTTATTGCCGCCAAGGCAGTTGCCTTTGGTGAAGCCCTGAAACCCGAATTCAAAACCTACGCCCAGCAAATTGTTAAGAACGCCGCCGCCCTTGCCGATGCACTCATTGCCGAAGGTTTTACGTTGGTAACCGGCGGTACAAGCAATCACCTGATTCTGGCTGACGTCCACGCCAGCTTTGGTCTAGATGGTAACGTCGTCGAAACTGCTCTCGACAAAATTGGTCTTACTTTAAACAAGAATGCCGTGCCAAACGACACGTTGCCACCGTTCCGCCCAAGTGGCATTCGCCTTGGCACGCCAGCCATCACCACCCGCGGCTTACAAGAAGAACACATGGCGCAAATTGCAACATGGATGCGTCAGGCTGTTGACGCCCGTGAAGATGAGAAGACGCTCGCAAGCTTGCATGAAGAGGTCAAAGCCTTCGCCTTGCAGTTCCCGCTTCCAAGCGACCAACGCAGTTAATAACTTCATTGGACGCCCCATTCTCGGATGGTACACTAGTAGACAACCTTGAAAGAGGGGTTTTAGGAGGTAGTATATGAGTCATCAAAACTTTTCTGCTAATGAGGCAGGTTTGCCGGCTGTATTTTTGGGATCTGAGCTGCCCGGCAACCCATATGAGCCGCCGGTACCTGGGGTGCCGCAGCCTCGGGATCCAGCGCACGCTGAGATGGCGAGCGCAGGGCCACAAGAGCCGACGCCCGTAGCTCCGGAGTCCGTCGAAGGGCTAGAAACAGTTGAATCTACAGGCGATGTACCGATGCAGGTCCATGAAACCGGATACGCGGCCAAGCAACGAGCAGCGACGAATGCTCGCCGTTTAAGTGCTGCGCTATTTGAAGCCGACGATATTGTTGACTAATTAGGGCAGTAGCTCAGGTTCTTGTACGAGCGTGATACCAAACTTCGCTTGTACGGCGTCGACAATTTTCTGCTTGAATGCTAGAAGCTGCGCCGTAGTGGTTGCGCCTTCATTCACCAAAACCAGAGACTGCTTGGCCCAAGTGGACATGCCGGTCTCTGGGTCATGAAAGTCTTTAAAACCAGCATTCTCAACCAGCCAGGCGGCAGAAACTTTTATCAAGCCTTCTTGTGTGGGCCAGTGCGGCACGGCAAGATTTGTGTCAGCTTGAATTTGGGTTAGTTGCCCCTGACTAATAATGGGATTGGCAAAGAATGAACCGTTGTTGGCAACTAGAGCCGGGTCGGGCAGTTTGCTGCTACGAATCGCAATGACCGCCTCTCGAATATTTGCCGGCGTGGCCTCAGTCACTGCATGGTCGGTCAGATACTGCTGCAAGGCAGGATAAAACGGTGGCTGCATGGATCCGCGTGTGAGGTGAAGGGTAATGCCAGTAATAAAAAAGCGACCCCGGTCAGCATTCTTAAAGCGGCTATCGCGGTATCCAAATGCGCAATCTGAAGCAGGAATATTTACTAGCTCGCCAGTTTGCGAATCGAGTGCCTGTACTGTAGTTAATGTCTGTGAAATTTCTTGGCCATAGGCACCCACATTTTGTATTGGCGTCGCTCCTGCAGTACCGGGCACTAAACTAAGTGCTTCAATACCCGTGAGGCCAGCTTCGACAGTACGGGCAACCACGCTGTCCCAGTTCTCGCCGGCACCAATGGTAACGTACACATTGCGTTCATCCTCTTCGTATACTTCATAGCCCGATATGTGATTAACCAGTACAAGGCCGGCAAAGCCTTCGTCGCGCCAGAATATATTGCTGCCGCCACCAATCATAATGACTGGCAGGTTTTGGGTCTTGGCCCACTGGAGGGCTTCGGTTAATTCTGTCTGGTTGTGGATCTCGGCTAAATGGGCGGCCGGACCCCCTAAATGCATAGTAGAAAAGTCAGCAAGTGTAACACCGTGGAATATGTTCATTCCCCCAGTATAACCGCTTCGCTTGTGCTTGCACATGCGCCCGCCTGACGATACGATGGTAGTAATGGGGAATACGCCGCAGCAAAAACCATATCAAACGCTTGGTAAACATCTGCGCTATCTGCGCGAACAACATAGTGAGAGCCTGGCAGAGGTTTCGGGCGCCGTTGAAATCGACGAGAAGCTACTCGAGCGCATTGAAGCCGGCCAAGAACGTCCAGCAGAAGACATCTTATTACTTCTAATCAGCCACTTTGATATGCAGGACCAAGAGGCGGTACAGCTCTGGGAATTGGCCGGCTACGACGGCGATGCTCCCGTATCTTCGCAGGCCGAAGAGCTCATTCAAGATATTGCCTCGGGCCAAAAGCCTGTGGTTGTTGTGGTTGGTATTGATGGCCGCACAATGTACACCGACAGCGTCCAGATCGACACTGGTAAGGCCGGCATTGTCATGAACTTTGGTCAACTGAATAAAAAGAAGCAGCAACAAAGCGTCGCCAAGCTCGGCATGAGTTACGAGCAAGCTCAAGAAGTTTTGAAGCAGTTGCAGTACGCCCTACTCAAAGGGCAGTTTGAGCGCAGCCCTAAGGCTTTGCCACCCTCTACAGAAGATGTAGCGTAAATCACAAGCGTTTTGTAATAATTCTTACAATCATAAGCGTTTATGAGGACTATATTGAGAATATTGTTTTTCTAAAACAGAGAGGACGAGGATGACTATTGAAAAAATGCTCGGTGCAATGCAGAAAACCGCTGCCAAAAACAGCCGAGCGGTAAAACACCAACAAAAGGGCCAGAAAAAGTCTAAGTAAACCCCGTATACTGTATGGGTGGGCCACTCAGAACGAATATTACTAGAGACAGACACCGACCTTGAGCACTACCAAGTCGTAGAGCGCGTCTACGAAGGTCGGCCAGCTCGAGTATTATTCAGCGGCTCGCAACGTGCAGCCCAGTCGGGAATCGGCCTCGATGACGACCCAGACTTATTATTTGACTATAACCAGCGCTTGCTCGAAGTTGCCAATGCCCTCTACCCAAAGCGGATTTTAGTGATTGGCGGCGGCGTCTTTACATTACCC
>OUMM01000013.1_pt1 | contig 8582 bp, 13 predicted proteins | sample 1691001 | NCBI WGS metagenome assembly OUMM01 (sample SAMEA3914864, study PRJEB12502) | metagenome | biome: forest; material: soil | place: USA | collected 2012-03-12 | depth 0.3 m
CCTACACACTACACCACTGCGTGTCTGGCAGTACTTCCTGGCAACCATGTTTAGCCAAGCAATTACCGGTCTGGTTTCCATTGGCGTCCAGTTTGCCGTGGCACTGACTGTTTTCGACCTCAAGGTAGACGGCAACTATATAGAAATCATTCTGTTTACAGTGCTGAGCATCTTCATGATCCTCGGTATCGGTCTGGCCATCGGTGGCTGGGCTAAAAACGAGCGTCAGGCTGCCCCATTAAGTAACATCATCGTCTTCCCAATGCTATTCCTGTCGGGTACCTTCTTCCCGCGTTTCGCCATGCCTGAGTGGCTACAAACAGTCTCGACGTACCTACCACTCACCCCTGTAATCGACGGTTTGCGCCTGCTAACCACCGAAGGCCGTCACTTGTGGGAGATTGGGCCGCAGATTGGCCTGGTTGCCGCATGGATGGTTGTCATTTACTTCGTCGCCTTCCGTGTCTTCCGCTGGGAGTAGCGGCGCCCCTGTAAAACGCTTGCAAAAATAACATAAGCGTGATATAATACTGGGTATGATAGATTCATACGAAGCATTAGAAGCAACTTACGACCGTTACGATGATAACGGCGTGCATGATGCCGCTACTTTACGTCACATGGTAGGCATGGAGACTCCTGATGCGAGTGAATTTACTGCGGAAGCCATTAAGGCTCGCAATCCTGAATTGAACTTTGCTGAGGGTGCCAAGGCACCAGCCGACCCGGTTGCTGAGTCTGCAGTGCCACCCGTAACAAAAGATGACCTGGCACACTACGGCATTAATCGTGCTGGATGGGAGTATGCTACTGGTGATGACACTGGTCAGCGCCGGGTACGCGATGGTGTGGCCGCAGCTCGCCTTGCATTAGAAGAAGCTCGCGAGGACAGGAATGCCAGTTAACTCTGCACCCGACCCTAATCAACTACCGCTCGAAGCGGAAGGGATGCCTACTCCACCCGAAAATCCTGCACTCTTTGACCCTGCACAGCGCCGAGCTTTCGGAAGTGTCCCTGGTTTAATTGGTAGGAATATGACAATTCTGCCCTTTGAGCGATTGAATGGGGAAGCTTTGCAGCGTGTAGATCCAGGCGCTATAGAAAGCGGTCTATTGGGCCGCGAAGGTGGTTATGCGGTTGACGGTGTCGTTTTGAACGCCGAAGAATACACTACTGTCGTCCGTAATCCACGTAGCTTTCAAAGCGCAGTTCAGGCAAGAACCGTAGCTGTCAACAGGGGTGCTAATGAAATTCGTGCCGAGGAGAAGGCTCTTAAGTCGCCGCAACATGCATTTGAGGGTAAGGCCCCAAAGCACGCTGCGTACATTGAATCTTTGGTTGAAGAGCGTGCCATGCTCGAGGAGTTGCTGGAATGGCAACGCACCCCTGGCTATGCCCGTACAACAGAGATTGATATCGTGTCGCTCGCTAATCAAGCCTGGAATCTAACATTTCGCGGCATGCTGAGCACGCTAAAAGATCAATACGGCCTCACCAACGAGCAGCATATAGATATGACCAATGCGATGGCCTATAAGTTATTTGCCGGCCCACAAAATGACCGGATGGCTTACTGGGGCGGTATGTTGCGTGTAGCCCAGCATTATAACCGAGTAAAAACAATTCTATTTGTTAATCGTCAGCATAAAATCGCACGCCACAGTGGAGAATTAGCAGTACAGCTCGGCGACCTATACGCAAAGCATGGCATATCGTAATCTTCCTAGACCCTTCTTCGTGCTGGCCCCAATGGACGATGTTACCGACACTGTCTTCCGCCAGATTGTTCTGGGCACCCACGCGCCGGATTTATTCTTTACCGAGTTCGTAAACGTCGACGGCTTAGTAAGTCCGGGTCGTCCAAAGCTGCTCAAAAAGCTGAAGTTTGTGCCATCTGAAAAACAATTGGTGGCGCAGCTCTGGGGCCTCAAGCCTGAAAACTTTAAGACTATTGCCGATCAAGTTGCCAGCGGCGAGCTTGCTCGCGAAATGGGGCTGCCTGACGGCTGTAATTTCGTGGGTGTGGACCTCAACATGGGCTGCCCGGCCAAAAGCGAGGTGCAAAATGGCGCCTGCAGTGCTCTTATTAAATTAGAAAATCGCGACCTGGCGGAAGAGATTATCGAAGCCACTCGAGAAGGCCTAAACGGGCGATTGCCGCTGAGCGTGAAGACGCGCATTGGTTTTAACCAAGTCGACATGACCTGGTTTGAGTTTTTATTAAGCAAAGATTTGGATATGTTAACGGTGCACGGGCGCACCCGCAAAGAGATGAGCAAGGTGCCGGCGCACTGGGACATCATTGGCGAAGTTGCAGAAATGCGCAACAAGCTAGCACCACAGACGTTAGTTGTTGGTAATGGTGATGTAGATAATCACGCGCAGGGCGTTGAGCTGGCGAAGAAGTATGGTTTGGACGGCATCATGGTTGGCCGCGGCATTTTTCACGATCCGTTTGTGTTTAGCGCAAAGAGTGAGTGGGAAAACTACACACGCGAGCAGCGTATCGAGCTATACAAAAAGCAGGTGACAATGTTCGCTGAAACATGGCCGAACGGCGAGCGCAACATACAAACGCTCAACAAGTTTTGCAAGGTATACATCAACGGTTTTGACGGTGCCAAGGAACTGCGCGAGCAGCTTATGAAGGCTGGTTCGGCTGAGGCGCTACTGCAAATTTTGAACGCTGCCTAACTCTCTGGGTCATGCGGCTTGGCGTTGCCAAGGTTACCTGGACAGGTGATGCCGTCAACTTTTAGGCCGCCCTGGTCTACAACTCGAACGGTAATAGTGCCGTTTGCAGAGTCTTTGACTACTACGGTAGCTACGCCATTTGTCGATTTACTGCCACTCACCGTGTAGTTTTCTAGGGTTTCTTGTGTGCAAGTAATCGGATTGAAAGCAAAATTATAGTACTTGTTGTAGAACGCCAAGTTCTGATTGCCGTATTTGCTCAGTATTTTGTCGGCGTCATAGCCGGGTTTATCGACTTGGTCGTTATACTCAGCGTAGAAGTCTTTAACGAGTTTTGCAGACTTAGTGAGGTCGGGGTCGGTACTCGCTGCAGCGGTCATGGTGGCATCGGTAGGCATAGCGGTACTTGCTGCCTTGGCAGTGGTGAGCTGCGCATTCAAATCATCAACTTTGCTTTGCTGCCACATGTACACCGCGCCAGCGGCTGCAGCCGCCAAAAGTAAGACGAGCACAGTTATAAGTACAGCCTTAAGACCACCCTTTTTGGAGTCGTGATTTGCGACGACTGGTTGGGTGGCGGGCGTTTCTGGAGCTGTGGCAGTTTCTTCCTCGGGAGCAGGGGCGGGTGCTAGCTCAGCCGGAGGTGGTGTTGTTTCTTCGGTTGGGGCTAGGTTGTCTGGGTTCTCAGTTGGGGGTGTTGTAGTATTGTCCATAACGCCAGTATGCACCCAGCACGGGTTAAGCACAAGCTTTATAGAGGGTGTGTTCTAAACGAGCTCGAAGTTGTCGTCGCTGAGCTTGTCGTGAACGGCTTGCTCCTCGCGTTGCTCCTTGGTTTGTTCATTCCGAAAAAGATTACGTAAATTCATAAGATACCCTCCTTACTCATTCCAGTATTGCTTATCAGGACGAAACAGACAGTGAAATATTCAACGGTGCGCTATACTGCTAGTCAGAATGGAACCTAGCCACTATCTTGACCAGCTTCTTGCCTACATTAAGCAGGAGCTAAGCAAGGGGCATTCCGAGGAAAGTATTCGGCAAATGCTGCTTCAGCACAATTGGCATCCTGATTGGGTGAACCACGCTTTTGCAACCTTGCACCAACCCCCACAACCGGCGCAAACGCCTATGCCTGTGGCGGCCCAGAGCCAGCAAGCACCACGACAAAAGTACCGCGTGTTCCGGGCCGTGTCTGATGCGCTGGTCGCCATTAAAGCGAACTGGCTGATGTTCGTAATTGCCAATGTGGCTGCGTACGTGCTGTGCGCGGTGTCGCTGTTCCTGCTTGGTATGGTGATTGGACTGCTGCTGGGAGGGGACGTCCATGCGGTGACAGCCTCTGGCTTCCGCTTGATAATGGCCATAGTCCTTATATACGTACTCGCTAGCCTATGGTATGTACTGGCCTATGCATTAATTATAACGGCGCCAGCATTGGCCGTTGTTGATGGACGGGCCGGCCGGCGGAGCAATTTTGTTGATCTTGCCCGGCGAACGGGCGAGATCTTGCCGCGTGTTATACGCGCCAACTTTCTTCTGGCACTTGTATTCTTTGGCCCGCTTTACGTGCTTCTTCTGTTACCGATCGTTATGATAGTAGGCCACACTGGTAACGGGGCGGGCGGTGCTTTTCTGAGTGTGATGTGTCTGCTGGGAGCATTTGTATGGATGTTCATCGCAGCCTTACGCTACAGCTTGGCGCCACTTGTGGCGGTGTTTGAGCCGCACGTCCCCATTCGAAAGACACTAAAGCGCAGCCAGCATTTACTGATTAAGGGTGGGCAGTGGTTTATCGTCAAGGTAGCACTGTTACTGATTGTGCTGGCAATCTTACTCGGCGTAACGAAAGCGAGTATTTCAACGGATCTCCGGGATTCCTTCACGATAGTTACGAATCTGGCAATGCTTTTAGTCGGTTCGCTGCTGGACGCCGCATTTGTGATGCTGTATTGGAACCGTCGTGCCGTTCGTGGTGAGTGATAAATGTTTTGCATCGCTTGGAGCGAATGACAAGTAGACAGAATAGGGTAACAAAAGAGGTATGAATACCACCTTTTGAGCAAATGCCCCTACGCCGACTACCTGTCACTGCTCCGATCTCATGATCGATCGAGGGGCACCTCGGTGATCTTGTAGTAGTAGAGGAGGTAGCTGCCGAAGAGCGGTGCGGCGGTGAAGCCGATGGTGCTCGTGAGGGGATGGACGCCGAAGCTCTGGAAGCCAACGACGAGACTCATGATGCCTGCCAAGAGGCAGACGTAGGTCATGCCAACGTCGTAGCCGCGAAGGTGTGTGGCGCGCATCAGGAAGGGGAGCCGCAGTAGGCCTCCAACACAGCTGACGACCACGATCGCCAGGACGAGGGTAGTGAGGGACATGTCGTGCCTTTCCGTGTGGTTTTTGTTTGCCATTAATCGGCGTATAAACTCACCGTAGGTGAACTTGTATACCGATTAATGCTGTCTACTTGTCAAATAACACCTTTGGAAAAAGCTCAACAAAGGATGGGTAATTTATAATACAAAACGCGACAAAAATCAACTATACGTTATAAAATGACAGAGGTGAAGGTGACAAGCAGACTATGGGAAGAGGAGCGGCTGCGAATATTCGCGAAAACCGTTTGCCCAGAGCCTACCTCTCACATCCACCGTTGTGCCTAGAGCATCCAGGCGGCGAAGATGGCCAGCCAGGTGGCGATCATCACGGCGAAGAGCGCGACGGGCGCACTGTACTTGAGCGGTCTGTATAGGAGCGTCACTCCTCCAATGAAGAGGATGACGGACCACAGGGGAGCTCCTGCGATGAACAGCTTGGTCTGAGCACTCCAGTCCTTGCCGTCCAGCCAGAAGACGATCGGGAAGCTGACGATGGTGGCGGTCATGATGTAGTACTGGAAGAGCTGACGCTCTCGCTTCCAGCCACCGAGTCGGTGACCGAACCGGGAGAAGTAGCCGTACTGCTGGGTGGAGGCCATGGTTTTTTCTCTTTCGTATGTAGGGGCGGACTGCAAACACGCTACCCACCTAGTGCGCTTATAGTCCGGCCGTACAGAAAGTCTGCTTGTCAAAGTGCTTCGGAGTAATCTCTCTACGAAACGTGTAAATTATGATACAAAATCAACAAAAAATCAATGGTGGGGGTGCCTGGATTTGAACCAGGGACCAACAGGTTATGAGCCCGCTGCTCTAACCACTGAGCTACACCCCCGTGGTTACCGGCGAATTATATCAGATATTGCTCCCTGTTATATAATGGTAATGGCTTTATTCAATGAACATAAACATCCAGCACTACCAAAAACAATTAACCGACCTCGCTGGCCGGTTCCGCGACATTCGCTTTACGGGGCAGGTGGTGTTTGCCTGCATTGTACTTTTAATTAGTTGGAGCGGTGTTAAAACTATCCAAACGAATTACGAGTTACAGAAGCAAATCTCGGCGCTCAAGCAGCAAAACGCTGTGCACTCGCTCGAAAACAAGAATCTCGATTTACAGAATGAGTATTATAAGACCGATGCCTACCTCGAGCTTTCGGCGCGTCGTAACTTTGGCCTTGGCAAGCCGGGCGAGAAGGAGTTATTGGTGCCACAGTCCGTTGCTTACGCCTATGCCCCAGAAGTCGCCGCATCTAAAACTGACGCTACTGCCAAAGACACGCACACGAGCAACTTCCAGGCTTGGGTGAATTTCTTTTTGAATCGCCCATCGCATTAGGCTGTTGACTATTCCACCTCTGTTTGGTATTATTATTTGGCTCTACTGAGATTAACGCGGGGTGGAGCAGCGGCAGCTCGCGTGGCTCATAACCACGAGGTCGCAGGTTCGAGTCCTGCCCCCGCAACCAAAGAAAAAGGATTACCATACGGTAGTCCTTTTTCTTTGGTTCTGTGATTAGATTCGAGCCAAAAAGGCTCCATGACACGTGCGGCCGACGAGAAGCTATAGTCCTGCCCCCGCAACTGCAAAAGAGTAGCAGAAATTATGTTTTAATATTAAATTAGTAAAATGTCAAAATATGCAGTATACTTAAGTATAGCTAGACCACCTCAACACTAAAAACTCGTAGGGAGCTATCGTAAAGATTGTTGTTGGCCTGACCAACAATAACCACGAAAGGCATCCCTATGTCATTACTTACACGTACCAAACCTACTGACGCAAAAGTTCATCACTCGGAGTATATCCGAAGTGAAGACAAGCCACCTAAGGAAACTACTCAACCTGAAGAGGTGGAGAATCCGGCTCAGCCCGAAGAAAAGTAAAGCAAAAGGGAGCTTTGCCTAGGCGGGCTCCCTTTTTATTGTGCACAAAGAAAGGTACGACCATGACAACACTATTCATTGCTAAATTATCATATGAAACGACAAACCAATCGCTTGAGGCTAAGTTCTCGGAATATGGAAATATTTTGAGTGCCAATGTCGCTATCGACCGCGAGACGAAACGCTCTCGAGGATTTGGATTTGTTGAGTTTGAGAACGATCAAGACGCCCAAAAGGCGATCGCAGAGTTAGACGGTACTGATTTTGAGGGTCGGCAAATTGCGGTTACCGTTGCACGCCCACGTCCAAACCGCATAACACAGGTTAACCGCAAGACCAGTCAACGCTCGAGTAATTTTGATACAGGGTTTCAACGTCGTTAATCAGAAGACCTTCTTTAAAAGTGCATTCGGTCTTGGCATTGGAGCGGCCGCGGCTGCCCTCGGCCTAGAATCGTTTCTTATACCAAATCGACTTGTTGACGGTGGCATAGTCGGCCTATCGATTATGGGAGCTCACGTACTTAGCATTCCGCTCGGTTTACTGCTCGTGATTCTCAACCTGCCATTCATATATTTAGGCTATCGTAAGTTGGGTGCGAGCTTCGCCGTTACGTCATTTTCGGGCATTAGTGCCGTCGCACTTATGACTGGATTCTTACATTTTTGGCCCGTTGGAACGAGCGACCCCATACTTGCTGCTATCTTCGGCGGTATCGCTATTGGCTTCGGAGTGGGCCTGGTTATTCGCTCAGGCGGCACCCTGGATGGTGCCGAGATAGTCGCTATCCTTATTGACCGTAAATCACCCTTTTCGGTAGGTGAAATAATTATGTTCATGAATATTTTTATCATAGGTTCGGCAGGATTTATCTTTGGTTGGGACAGGGCGATGTACTCACTGGTAGCGTACTTCGTCGCCTACAAGGTAATCGACATTACGGTCGAGGGGCTGGATGAGTCGAGGAGCGTCTGGATTGTAAGTCAGCACTACGCTGAAATAGGTATGGCGATCAAGACCGAGCTTGGCAGAAAAGTCACCTACGTAAAAGGCGTGGATGCGAACGATGAGTCGCCAGGCGGTATGATCCTTTCGGTGATTACTCGAATAGAAGAAGTGCGGCTTAAGTCAGTGGTAAGAGGTGTTGATCCTAACTCGTTTATGGTGATAAGCAACGCGCACGATGTCATGGGTAAAAACTATAAACGCAGACACGTAGAAGCGAAGCAGCGGCCAATGGTTTCCAAGTAAGACTATGTCTTTGGCTTCGGTTAGCGTTCCAGATAGCTACCATTTATTTAGGTAATGGGTTAGTTAGTCTATATACTTAAAGGTAACGATAGCCCAATAGAAGCACTCTACAAAAGCGTACCTGCTCCCAAATAGCCAATCGTGCTAACTAGAACGGAGCCATTATGAAAAAAGTACCCAACCCCGATTTGCAAGCTCGACTTGCTGAAATCGATGGGCTTGCTGAAATTGAAGAAGCAATACTGCTTCGTCGAGTTACGATTATTAAAAAACGGTATGTTCACTTGAGAGCTTTGGAGGCGTAGCTTAATTGCATGACGCCTGCGGACCAGCAGTTTGATCCGCGGGCGTAATTAAATAAAGGAAGC
>OUMM01000024.1_pt1 | contig 8422 bp, 8 predicted proteins | sample 1691001 | NCBI WGS metagenome assembly OUMM01 (sample SAMEA3914864, study PRJEB12502) | metagenome | biome: forest; material: soil | place: USA | collected 2012-03-12 | depth 0.3 m
GGCATAAGCGAGCCATGTTTAAGCGTCCGAGGCTCAAAGTCACGGTAAAAAACGCCGGGCTGCATATTGGCGTGCGTGCGGGTAATGTCGCCAATCTCATTAAAGTAGCGCGTGAAGTCCATAATGATAGAGTCATTGATTGCGCCGCCAGACATGTCCGTACCCGCCGAACGAGCCGTCAAGGACAAATGCGGGTGCGTCTTTTTGTGCTTACCAACAAATTGCACCAAGCACTCAATATCTTTAGCGTTTTTGGGGTAGACCACGAGTTGTGGCTTAATTTCAAAGAGGGAGGCGTCGTGACTATACGTTTCGAGGGTGGCGGCAGAGTTGTCGATGTCCCCGTTAAATCCGCTCTTAACGAGCGCTTGTTTCAGTTGTTCCATACCACTTAAGCTTATAGGTTGCAGCTGTGGCTTGCAAGCCGCTGCAGGCTTCATTACACTTATGGTTAATGAAAAGAGAACGAGTTTTAGTGGTGGGTGGTGGTTTTGGTGGCGTAAAAGCCGCTTTAGAGCTGTGCCGGGACGGCCGTTTTGACGTAACGCTCCTGAGCGACACGCACGATTTTCGCTATTACCCAACCCTATACCACGCAGCTACGGGCGGCAAACGCGCCAATGCCCTCATTCCTTTAAAACGATTCTTTGAAGAAGACGATATAACACTCGCCACAGGTACAGCCAAAACACTCGATCGCAAAGCCAAAACGATCACGACCAAGGAGGGCGAGCAGTACTCGTTTGATACGCTTATCTTAGCTTTGGGTGTAGTGACAAATTACTTCGGTGTTCCGGGGCTTGCTGAATACTCATATAGCATCAAGTCGGGCGAGCAAGTTGCCCGCTTTAAAGAGCACCTACACCAGCAGCTCATCGACGAGCGAAAGCCAGACTTGCGCTATGTCATTGTTGGTGGTGGGCCAACAGGGATTGAGCTAGCCGGGGCATTACCCGCGTACCTCAAAGATCTTATGAAGTCGCATGGAATTCGCTACCGAGAAGTGCATATTGACCTCGTAGAGGCGGCACCTCGACTCATGCCGCGCGCCCCACGTGACGTATCGCGCATGCTCATGCGGCGATTACGCCGTTTGGGTGTTCGGGTACACCTCGGCAAGGTTGTGCAGGGTCAAACGGCAAATGGCCTAACGGTCAGCGGCAAACCGCTGCAAAGTCACACTGTTATTTGGACGGCCGGTGTGACTAACCATCCATTCTTCTCGGAAAATGACTTCACAATTACCAAGCGCGGCAAGGTGGCCACCGACATTTACTTGCAAGCCGAGGATAGCATTTTTGTACTCGGCGATAACGCCAACACACCGTTCAGCGGCATGGCCCAAACCGCAGTGATCGATGGTGAATTCGTAGCCGAAAACCTTAAGCGAAGAATCCATGGCAAATCATTAAAAAGTTATCGAGCCAAAGAACCCTGGTCGGTCATTCCGGTCGGCAAACATTGGGCCTTCGCTAGCCGCGGCGGATTCCGCACCTACGGCATTTTGGGCTGGCTACTCCGAGAGGCCGCAGACTTTATTGGCTTCCACGATTACGAACCATGGCAAGAAGCGGGCAAGCAATGGCTGACCGAATTCGGCCGTGAAGAAGTTTGCAAGACCTGCCAGGCGTCACTGGCCCAGTAAACCACTACGGGTGTTTGCAATACGTATGATCTTTGCCGAGTGGATATTCGCCCGCCTGCAATTGTTGGACCATCGTTTCTAGCTTAGCGCGCATCGTATCCAATGACTTAGGCTGCTTACGCACCGAGCCGATCTGACCGGTCTCGACAAAGTCCAGCGTAAGAAGGGCTGGCATCTCATCATGCATCAACCGCCAAGCTAATGCATATAGTGTCAGCTGCTGCGAACTGGTGGCCCGACTTTTCGCCTTTTCTGACGTATTGACGCTGGTACTCGTCTTAAAGTCGCGGATTTCCACACCCTTATCAAGTTGGTAGACGGCATCAATTCGGCCCACCATGCGCAGCGGGGTGTCAGGTAGATTTACGCCAAATGCCTGCTCAACTTCCAGCGGCAGTGGTTCGTTCATAAAGCGGTCATACAGCTGATGCACTGATTGCAATGCCTGAGTGTGCGCTCTTTCACGCGAGCCAGCAGATGCGTAGCCACGCTTGGGCAGCGAGGCTTTAACACTCTCCAGAACCTCATCCAACTGTGGTGGAGTACCCATACGCCGGCCTTGGTGAATCCGCTCAATGGCGGCGTGTATAGCCGTCCCGTACTGCCTGCTCGGATCGTCGGGCAATGGCATGCCTAGAACGTACTGGTAGTAAAAATCTTGTGGGCAATTGAGCCAGCAGACAATCTGACTAACGCTCATGACTAAGCGCCCGTCCAGCTGCATAGCAGCGGGCAACGCAACACTTGCGGCCGGTACACGCGGTGCAAATCGCTCTAAGCCAGTTTGCATCGCGTCTGCCTCAGTTTCGCTTGGCAGGGCAGTCAGAAGCTCCTCCAAAAAACGTGATGGCCGGCGCGGTGCGCCGCCGCCATGACGATCAGCGTAGGTGAGCATAAGTTCTTGGCGGGCGCGCGTAACTGCAACGTACATAAGTCGACGCTCTTCGGCCATATGCTCGTCTGCCCGGCTAGTAACGGCCTTGAGCTGCTCGGGTACGGCTAAGCTGCTGCCACGGCGTTGCAGAGGAAATGAACCTTCGGTGCAGTCAACAATGTAGACCGTTTCCCATTCCAGGCCCTTTGCACGGTGCACGCTCAGCACGTTAACCAACGAGTCGGATATGTCGAGCGATGCATCCTCAAAGTCGTGGCCACCGGCCTCTAGGGCAGGCAAGCTCAGCAGGTAGCTTTGCACGCTTGGAACATCAGCAATCCGTTCAAATTCTTTCAAGGTTACAAAGAACTGACTAAGGGCACTAACCTGGCGTGCCGTTGCCGGATCATCGTCTGAGCGTTCATAGAGTCGTTGCTTCCAGCCAGAGTCGGTAATCATACGATATGCTAGGTCGCCGACACTCAGTTCGGCGCTCACTGTCCGCCAGTCAGCTATAACTTGCAAAGCTTGGATAAAGTCGTCGTTTTCCGAACCGGAAATACTAGTAGCTAGCCGCTCGTGTTCGCGGCGAGCGATGGCCGCTAGCTCGGCCAGCGTTGTATGGTTTAGGTCAAATAACGGCCCGCTCAGGGCGTGGAAGAGCGCCATATCGTCGAGCGGATCACTGACTGCTTTTAGACCCTCAATAAGTTGCCGAACAACCGGCTGCGCATATATGTCGTTACTTAGGCCGGCCATAGCGTGCGGAATGTCATACAACTCGAGTGTTTCGTGAACTTTTAGTACGGTCTGACTGCGGCGCGCCAGTACCGCGATGGTGCTTGGGTCTTGGCCATTTTGCAAACGCTTGTTAATATCTTCCGACACCCAAGCAAGCTCAGCACCCAAGTTATAGAAGTGTTTGGCGATTGGGGCAGGGCCATTGTCGTGCCGTGCTTGTAGCCGCTTGTCGAGCTTATTAATTACTTCAAGCCGCTCTGGGTTATTGTGTTGGATTAAGCGGTAGGCTGCGTCGAGAATGTTCTGAGTTGAGCGGTAATTATCGATAAGCGTAATGGCCTGCGCAGCAGGGTAACGTTTATTGAAATCCAAAATGTTAGCCAGCGTAGCACCACGCCAACCGTAAATACTTTGGTCATCGTCACCGACCACCATAAGGTTTTTGTGCGAACCAGCCAGCAGGTCAACTAACGCCGATTGCATCGGGTTTGTATCCTGGAATTCGTCGACCATCATATAACGGTACCGCTGCTGCAGTTCGCGGCGGATGTTCGGCCGTTCTTCCAGAAGCCGAATTGTGAGATAAATTTGATCGTCGTAATCGATAACCTGGTTACTGCGACATAGCTGTAGGTAGGTCTGATAAAAATGTGCGAGTTCGGTGTGCTTAGCTTTTTCGAGCTGCTCAGCTTTATCGGAAGTAGGCAACTTAGAGGCGTATGCAACATAATCTTCTGGCCGCACCAACTGCTGCTTGAGCAACGATACGTAACCAGCTAAGTTGTCCAGCTGTCCTTCAGGATTTGAGATTGGCGCAAAGTAATCGAGCCCGAGGTTATCAAGATGCTGTCGTAAGAATACCAACTTGCCCGTTTCGCCAAGCAAGCGAAAGTTTCCCATACCCCATTCACTGCCATAGGCTCGCAGTAATTCATTGCCAAAACCGTTAAACGTGGCGATGGTTGTATCGATGGCAGAGCCAAGACTTTCCGCGCTAACACGGTCCAGCATTTCGGCAGCAGCCTTTTCGGTGAAGGTAAGAGCCAGGATATGGCTTGGCTCTACGCCATCGCGAATGAGACGGCTAATACGCTCAACAACAACGCGCGTTTTACCGGTACCAGCGCCCGCCACAACCAAAACAGAACCGTCTGTAATATCGACAGCCGCTTGCTGCTTTTTGTTTAACGCCTCCATACTGCAACCATTATCTCACGACAATATAAAAACTGCCCGCTTTACTGGGCAGTTTTTATAGAAGTTACGAAGTAACTATTTCTTGCGCTTTGCAGCAGGCTTCTTGGCCCGAGTAGTTGTACTCTTCTTGGTAGTGCTGGTCTTCTTGGCAGTAGCGCGCTTTGCAGCGGTAGCTACAGGAGCAGCAACAGCTTCGGCGACAACAACTTCCTCAACGACGACGGTTTCATCTTCGTCGCGGCCAGCGAACAGTAAGCCGTACAGGTTAACACCAATTACAGCACCCAATACTGGACCAAGCACGTAGGTACCCCAGCCCATTGAGCCCCAGATTTCCCAAGCGCGAACGCCGAGAGCTACGGCTGGGTTGACCAGGCCGATACCGACTGAAGCGGCAACCATAACACCAAGTGCCATGCTAATACCGAGTACAGCGGCCCGAGAACCAACGGCCAAACGACCGCGGAAGGTCAGGTAACCCCAACCAAGAGCTAAAATGAAGGCACCAACGGCTTCAGCGACCAAGACACGAGTGGTGTAATCACCACCGATTGGTTGCAGGCTGCTGTTTACAAAGTACGTGTAAACACCGTAAGCAGCCCAAGCACCGAGCAATTGTACGACAATGTACAGTGCAGCTGTTAGCGTGCTCAAACGACGAGCAGTCCACATTGACACAGTAATGGCTGGGTTAGCATAGCCACCTGATACGGTACCGGTCACAAAAGTGATCATGGCTACTGTCAAACCGACAGCCAATGCCACAAAATATGGCACGCCAATTGTTGAGCGTTGCACACTCAAGACTACTAATGTAAGCACGGCTACGCCAACAAACTCTGCGACGAGTGCGGCGACCTTGCGTCTTCCGAACATAGAGGAACCTCCACTTAGTTAATACGCCTAGCGTACAGTTGTTTAATTAGTTTGTAAAGTTATGCTGCCGGCTGCAACAAGTTGTAAGTTTGCGAACCGTCACACAGAGACAGGTAGGTACCGACCTGGTAGGCGATCATTGCTTGGCGCAGTTCGAGGTATTGCTCCTCAGCTTTTGGCCCACGAGCCATAGCGCGGGCCAGCTTGTTGATATACCACATGTCCACTACAAATACCTGCTGACCGGTTTCTGCCACAAAGGCGTCACGGTCAACGGTTGTGCCCTCTACGAAGTTAAAGAGGACGGTGAACTCACGATGACCCTTCGTCTCGGTTTCATCGCTCTCCAGTACTTCGACTGAATCTGCGTCATTAGCGCTCAGCTTATCTTTTGCGGCGACAGGATCCCATTTAGCCACAGCGTCCATAACATCGGCCTTGCTCCGGCGCTTGGCAGCCAAATCATCGCGGTACTGGTCACCAGACAAAGCTTTTACAAAGCCCTCAACGCCATCATCAAAGTCATACACATTGGCAATGTTCATCACCAATTTATCGCTTGCACCACAGCCTGTGCCGCCATCACTAAAATTATTGGCAACATGGCCTTGGTCAACATGGTTGCCAGAAGGAATTTGCGCAGCAGCTAGTGTAAGTCGTAGCCGCTCAAAACGCTCAACAGGCGCGTCTCCCTCATCGTCGGCAAACCAGCCTATCATTTCTGCAGCAGCGTACGCGGTGGTCACGCCACCAGCGACTGAAGCGCGAGGCTGCGTTTCGTTGCCACCAAGCGTGTGAGCACATGCACGACCATCAATACAGCCACAGGGCAGTGAAGGATCGACGGCAACTAGATGACGTTTTGCGGTTTCAAGCAGCTCATCCTGGCGCTCGAGCACAGCTTCGTCGGCGTGAATCTTGCCGTTGCCGACTCCGATTTTATCTCCGTTAATAATATTTACTGGCATCGTTAAAAGTTCCTCTTCTTTAGGCATATCTTCCATTACTTAATCTCTATTTGATTACTAATACCTGACCTATGATACGCCTCTTAAAAGTGAATGCAAGTCGTAACATATGTCACAACTTTAGTCGATAAATTCAACTACAATTAATAGAGACTAACGGAGATACCGCCATGGTCGACTCAGCAGCCGAACAAACACCTGAGCAATCACAATCTCAGCGGCATCGAGCCGTGCTCGAGTACTTCCAAAAACGGCAAGCTGAAGACCCATCATTTTTGAAGCAAATGCTTGACTCGGCAGACATCGATACTGCGTGGGAAGAACTGCCGGCAGCAGAACGTGGGGCGCTCGTTCTCGTCGAGCAATTCCTATATCCCACTGATTTAGTCGAACGAAGACGCACCACCCGCGCCGTTCTACTGATACGACAACTTATGTATGAGTTCGAGCTGGCCGATACTCTCGATGCCATACCCGTATTACCTCCTGAATCGCCAACCACGTAGCGCTTTGCTACTATATGGTCAGTAAGGAGATAGCTATGCTCAAAGATTTCAAAAAGTTTATTCTACGCGGTAACGTCGTCGACCTAGCCGTTGCCGTTGTTATTGGTGCTGCCTTTACGGCAATCGTCACAGCACTTGTAAAAGACCTAATTACGCCATTTATTGCGGCCATCATCGGCGAGCACGACTTTTCGACATTGTACTTTACATTGAATGGCAGCAAATTCATGTATGGCGACTTTATTAACGCCGTAATCTCTTTCACGCTCATCGCCACCGTGGTGTTCTTCTTGGTCGTCCAGCCAATAAACAAACTAGTTGCTTACAGCAACCGCAATAAAGAGTCGGTCGAACCAACTACTAAAAAGTGTCCAGAATGCTTGAGTGAAGTACCGCTCAAGGCCACACGCTGTGCGTTTTGCACCAGCAAGATCTCCTAGTTCCGCACGCTTTCAGCGAATATGACAAGCAGACATGGAAAAGTTCGGGGCTGGCGGCCACGACCTTTGTAACCCATGGCCACCTGTCATCTTCGCGCAACTTTCTCATTCTGGAGACCGTTCACGGTGCGTACGCCATGCCTTAGCCGCAAACTCTACCGCGATACAGTAGAGTGTATACACCAGTAGACTAGCCCAGGTGTAGACCAGCCACGAGAACGGCAGTGGAGCCTCGACATCATCGCCGTACACGAAGTACAAAATCGTCCAGCCGATCACAAATAGCCAGGCAAGGCAGAGCATGAGCTCGCCCGTGCTCACCCAGGAGGCGTAGACTGGCCAAAACAACAGTACATACGTCACCAGTACGGCAATCGCCACGACGCTTGAAATAATAGTCGCATGCAGCAGGACGTCCATTAGACCACCTCTCAGGGTATCGGTTTCGCGCGTCTATTCCTTGCGCAAGGTGTTTATATCTCATCTTGCGCCGTCTGCTTGTCAAAGAAAATACCCTCAACCCCTAGGGAGGGTATTGAACATTATAGAATCCAGGGTCAAGAAAGTCAGTTAGCGGCGATTGTGGCGGCGCTTAAGTCCAGCAACTTGCAAGCGAACCGCAGCCCGGTCGACCAATGCTTGCGCTTGTTCTAGGCTAACTTCGTCCTTAGCCTCGGCCTTTAACTGCACCGCGCGTTCGTGTGCGGCTTCGGCTTCGGCCTCATTAATGTCGTCGGCGTGGTCTGCTTCGTCAACAATCACTTTTAGGGTATTGTTCGAGACCTCGATAACTCCGCCATTAGTAGCAAAGAATTCCATTTGATCGTCACGGTCACGTTCGCCGCGTCGCACACTAATGACACCGTTCGTGGCGGCGCTCACCAGAGGCATGTGGTCTTGCAGAACGCCAATTTGGCCGTCCAATGTAGGCAAGACCACTTCGTATACGTCATCGTCGAAGATTTTGCCGCTTAATGTTACGAGCTGTAAGTGAATCACGCTTAAAACCTACTTTACGTCGCTAATCGCGCCCTTCAGGTAGAAGGCGCTTTCTGGCTTGTTGTCGTGCTTGCCCTCAAGGATTTCTTTGAAGCCCTTAATGGTGTCTTTTAGGCTCACGTACTGACCTGGGTTGCCGGTAAACTGCTCGGCCACGAAGAATGGCTGGCTTAGGA
>OUMM01000023.1_pt1 | contig 7705 bp, 5 predicted proteins | sample 1691001 | NCBI WGS metagenome assembly OUMM01 (sample SAMEA3914864, study PRJEB12502) | metagenome | biome: forest; material: soil | place: USA | collected 2012-03-12 | depth 0.3 m
ACCAAGCCATGCATCGGTACGACCGCAAATTGGCTTCGATGTGTCCTGGCCACAGGGCGGAAAGGATCTGCCCAAAGATCCGCTCTTCGGCATAGTTGGCGTTAATGGTCATAACGCTGGCGATTCGAATGAGTTTTTTGGCGCGCAAATGGCATGGGCAAAAGCAGCCGAGGGTACCGACACAATGCCCCCCGCTTCCATCTATGTACATACTGGTAATGCGGGTCCTCGGGAGGCATCGGAATGGCCTATAAAGGGCGAAAATCGCTACGGCACTTGTGAGGGCGATAATAGCCTGGCCTGCAACTACGAGTACGGCAAATTGCTGGCCGAAAATGATATAGTGCGGGCGGCCAAATACGATGCCGATGACCTGCCGGTATGGCTGGACGTCGAAATTGAAGACTACTCCTGGCAAGACCAGCCGCGTAACCGTGCAGCTATAGAAGGTATGGTCAAAACCTTCACCGACAACGGCAACAACGTTGGTATTTATTCGAATGCCGATAGCTGGAACAAACTGGTTGGCGACATATCGGACTACAGTGAAACCAACAACTTACCGAACTGGGTGTTAGGGGCGGGTAACTTACGACAGGCCGAAGCCAATTGCCAATCTGCCGGATTTACGGGCAAGGTGGTGCTTGCCCAGGTCGCCGACAACGCCCACATCGACCGCGACCTTATCTGCTAATTGTTGTTAATTTGAAAGACGGGGCTTATGCTTAAGGCATGATAAAACTACATTTCAACCAACATGGTTTTTCGGCACTTGAAGTAGCAATTTTTGTAATCGTTTTGGGGCTTGTGGGTGGCACTGGTGCGTATGTGTACAGTCAATCTGCGAGTACGGACGATGAGCGGAAAGTGACTGCTAGCGCTGATGATCCTGAGCAGAAACTGGTTGAAAATACTGATAGCTCAATGTATCTCGACGGTAAAGCCGTACAGTTCACTGCGCCGGCATCTTGGAGTAAAGACGGAGTAGGCTGTATTAAAGAGTCTAACGCCTTCGGCAACCAGGTATACCTCGACTCAGCTGCGCTGCTGCCCGGCGAAAAGCTCCGGACTATCTACGGAGATGGCAGCGAATATTTCCATGTTAATGTTTGCGTCTTCGACAATCCCGACAAGCTCACTCCAGAAACATGGTTTACCGACGCGAGCGCCGGTGGCATAGGCGAAGGAACGGGCGACGCCAGCGACACCAACTCTAGCAAATCCATTAATGGCATGCCTGCGTTTTACCGAAAGGTGGTATCACCCTCTGGGTACGAAGAGGTGCACTACGTGGTTAGTGCCAAGGGTAAATTAGTTTATGTTTGGGCCCGGACGTATGAGGTATCAGACGAGGTGCCGGGAGCGGGTGACTTTCGTAAGTTTGAGACTCCCATCCAAGACCTTGTAGAAAGCATCACAGTTAAGCGCTGAGTCATACGGCGCTAAGCCAAAAATTCACTCAGTGTTGACACTGCCCTATATTCGGCGTATTATACCAATATGTTAATTAACCAATCAGTTAACTATATCGATCCCCTCTCGGAGCTATTTGCGGCCTTGGCCGATCCAACGCGCCGCGCCATGGTTGAGCGGCTCAGCCAAGGCGACCTGTCCGTCAAAGAATTGGCTCTACCGTTTGATATGACATTGCCGGCAATCTCTAGGCATTTGAAGATTTTAGAAAAGGTCGGGTTAATCACGAAGTACAAGAACGCGCAGCGCCGCGAATGTCACCTGGAGGCCGACCGACTTAAAGAAGCCAATGAGTGGCTGCAGGAATATCGCCAATTTTGGGAAGCTAGCTTCGAAAATCTTGAGCAGTATTTAGAAGACGTGCAACGTAATAATAAGGAGGGCTAGCCATGAGCGACCTGCAAGTATCACAAAGCGAAAACACACTAGTATTCACCAAGGAATTCGACGCGCCACGTGACTTGGTATTCGAAATGTTTAAGAATCCAGAGCACCTCGAGAAATGGTGGGGCCCAACGCACTGGCCTGCCACTATTAAGAGCTTCGACTTTACGCCGGGCGGTGTCTGGCACTACTACATGACCGGCCCGGATGGCACGCAAGCTTGGGGTAAGGCGACCTTTGAAGAGATCGACGAGCCTAATAGCATTACCTATGAAGATGCATTCTCGGACGAGGACGGCAACGTTGACGAATCCCTCCCCCAGAGCAAAATCTCGATTACATTTAGCGAAACCAATGGTAAAACGACCCTCACCATGACCGGTACTTATAAGACGGTCAATGAAGCTAAGAAGGTCGTGGAAATGGGCATGGTTGCCGGCCTAACTGATACCTTGGGCCAGCTGGAACGCTTGCTTGCCGAACGGCAGCACTAACATTAAATGGAGCAGTTAATAATAGGGTGTGATAATTGTCGCGCCCTCTACTGCTTTAACAGGGGTAAATTGCAGTAATAAAAACATAACCATTGCACTGTAATTTCTGAGTGCTATTATGGGCTTAGAAACAGCAGTAAGCGGGAAACAAACACCATGGCAGGACATATTCCAGCAGCTTGGGAAGAGCTCCAACTTGATGGATACCGCTGCCCGCCCGACGAATTTGAAACACTGCCTCCTAAGCCTTGGCCAAATCAGTGGATGCCAAGTGATGACTTCCCTACGCCGCAGTCTGTTGGTCCTGATGCATTCAGTCAGGCTGTTAACGAAGGCATGTTATTCTCGGCTGAGCTGCCAAGCTATAGACTAGGGGAGAGCTACTTACCAGTTGCTGCTTACAGAGAGTACTTCCTAGACACGGTCGCTAACTCCTCGTGTACTGTAGTCAGCAGCGAGACTGGTTCCGGGAAAAGCAGCCAGCTCGGCCTGTACCTGCTGGAAGCGGGCTATCCACGAGTATTCGTTTCGTCGCCCCGCATCTTAGCGGCGCGTGAGCTAAAGGAACGAGCTCAGCAAAATCTTGGCCCAGAACACGCTCACCTTGCTGGCTACTTAACGGGTAATGCCGACGATTCTGACTGCCATCCGGATGCCCGCCTCATCTATATTACCGAGGACCTACTTTTCAAAGAGGCGCGTCGCAATAAGCTACGACCAGATGACGTAATAATTAACGACGAAGCGCATGAACGTACCCCTGGCACCATATTCCTCATGGACAGGATTAGAGAACTTCAGCGCGAGAACCCAAACTTAAAACTGATTGTTAGTAGCGCTAGTATCGATACCGACAAGTTTGCGAGACACCTTGCAGACACGAGTGGTGAGCCGGCGCCTGTCATGGTTTTGCCGGGCAGAACACATCCTGTTGCCTGGTCTGAGACCAATGAGTTAGTTGCGGCGGTCGCCAAAAAGCATATGAAGCAGGGCAACAACGTGCTGGCTTTTGAACCGGGTATGGCTCGCATGAAAGAAACCTGGGCTAAGATGTCGAGTCGCATGAGAGACCATCATACCGTACACATGTTGCATGGCGACTTGTCGCCCCGCGAACAAAAAGCCGCTCTTAACCCAGCTGATGGTAATCATATAGTTGCCAATAAGGTTGGAGAGACTAGTATCACTCCGCAGGGCAAAAATGTTGTTGCAGATAGCGGACTCTCGAATGTAGGACGGTATGAGCAGGGTGTTAGTGTGCTTGAGACAATATTTTCGAGCCAAGATGAAATTATCCAGCGAGGCGGCCGAGTTGGTAGGACAGCGCCTGGTCAGCACATTCTAGCTAACCCGGGCGACACACCTCCTCCCCCTAGCTTCAAAGACCGTGATAGCTACGGCTTACCTCCGATTCAAACCAGCAGTATTGCCACCTACATGGCTGAGCTGCTTGCTTCGGGTATAAGGGTTGAAAACTTGCAGCTCTTCGAGAGCCCGACTGCTGAGAATCTACGTCACGACTATAAGATTCTGGCTCGGATTGGAGCTACTGCGGTCGAGAATGGTGAAGTTGTACTCACACCAATTGGTGAGCAGCTGATCAACTTGCCTCTGGATGTGACTTGGGCTCGTATGGTGGTGGAGGCTCGTAACTTGCCATCACAAGAGGAGGCCGATACGGTCGCCGTACATCTTCAGGCTGCTGCAGCAGCATCAGTCCAGCAAGTAAAGGGAATATTGAATTCCGACGGTAAACGGCGGTACTTACTGAGTCGCCGCAATCAGGAGTTGCTATCACACGAAAACTCTTCTGACATGCTATTCGGGCTCGATGTATTCGTAAGTGTGTATGGTAAGCACCTGGAAATGCTGACAAGCGGTGATGAGGACTTCGAAGAAAAGTTTGAGATGTTCCTGCGCAGCAAAGACGTACTGGTTAATCGTTATTACAAGGCACTGCGTACTTTTGAGGAGGTCTGTCGCCGTGAGGGACTTGATTCTATTGCTCTGCGGAAGCCTACAAGTGAGGAACGCGATTTACTGATCGGCTGTCAAATTACCGGTACTCCAGAGCTTTTTGTTAAACGTGGCAAATTTGTTTACCGCGATGTTCGGGATGATACGCAGCGTCGGCTAGGTAAGCAGAGTACTATAACACACGGCGCAGCTGACCTAATTGTCGGAACGGCTTTTAATAGGCGGGGCCTACGTGCAACCGGTACGTTTGAGAAGCGCTTTGTTACTGGGGGCAGCGTCGTGACTCGAGAGCAGATACTGCAGCATGCGCCACACAGAGTAACAAGTCAGCGCATGGGCTATGGCGTCACGGCCCAAGGTACGCTTGCCGAAAAGAAGTCTCTATACTTTGATGAAACGTTGCCATTTAGCGAGATGCAGGCAGACCTTTCGCCAACAATCGAAACTCGCGAGTTTGTTATACGGGCTATGCTGACAGGTCTGGCGCCCCGGATCGATAAGCCACAAGAAAAAGCGACATTTAGCCCCCATACCCCCAACGCCACTCGAGCAATTCATGCTCTGCGCCGAGCCCAGGAGATAGAAGATCGGAGTCTCGCAGGCCTACACGTTCAAGCACGATTAGAAAGGCTTGTGCAAAAAGTTCTCAAGGATTCAGTTGAGGCATTGCCACTCGAAGTCACAGACGTTGCAAGTATAGATGCCGTGATTCCCGCCGTGTATGTAAACAATTTTGTCCGCCCATCGCGTCGCAAAAAAATCAGTGCGATTTTGGCCGCCTCCCCAGAAGGCATAGATTTAGAGCTTGAAGAGGGTACCGTTACCAACTTGCCGGTTAATTACAAAGATAATGTAGCCTACATAACTATACCCAGATCAGCCGGACTAACGCTGCGGCGGGAAGATTTTGCCGAAGTAGAGCGATATCACTACGTGAAGTTGCGCTTTGGCAATAGCAAATATCAACGTATTGATGCCGCATTTGAGACTATTGAACGCCAGCAAGAGAAACGACTGAAGAAGCAAGAACACAAGGCCGAGCTGGCCGCTGCGAGGGCAAACGCCGCTACTCGCGGTGCCGAAGACGACTCGAGCTGGAAGCTTGGCAAGCGACTGCGCATTCCGAAGAGCAGGTCACCCAAGCTAGTGGCACCGCCGATCAAAGGCGCTAAACGTCGTCACGAACTTTCTAGAAAGCCCGCTAAGATCAAAGAAGCCAGAGAACTTATTGCTTAACGAGCAGATCCCGACTCCCGGCCGCTGAAGTTAATCGTATGGAAAAGCCTTGCAGCAGTGTGTGTCTTGCTATTCGTAGTGCAGCGCTTCAACCGGGTCGAGCTTAGCCGCGTGGCGGGCAGGGTATAAACCAGCCAAAATGCCAATGACGGTTGTCAGGCCGACGACTCCAATGATAAGCCAAATTGGTAGCGTAATGATGTTTGAGCTTGCGATGTTGTTGCCGGAAAGCTGCTTGTTGATTAGTGGGTTGGCCACAAGCACGGCACCGTAGCCGAGCAGTAGGCCAAATACGCCACCAAAGAATCCGAGCAGTGCCGCCTCAAAGGTGAACAGTCGGCTCACGGTTGAACGGCGGGCGCCGACGGCCCGCATGACGCCGATTTCACGGGTGCGTTCTAGGATGGACATTACCATGGTGTTGATTACACCGACGGCGGCAACCACGAGGGCGATACCGCCAATGCCACCAAGTACAAGACCCAAGATGTTAAATATGGAAAGCTGTTGCTTGATTTCGGTTTGGGCGTCGGCGGCTCCAACCTTGTAAGTATTGCGAATATTCTTGGCTACGGCGGCAGCGTTTGAGCTTTGGTCTACTTTTACGACAAAACTGTTGTAGCCGTTCTTGGCCAACATATCGACCGTTACTAGGGTTTGGACGGGCTGTGAGCTACACGGTCCTGGGCTGCGGCGACACTTGGCTTGGGCTGCTTCCTGGGCTGCCTGAGTTACTTCATAGCGCTGGTCGAGCTGCATGCCATGAGCCCACTCGAGCGGAACGCGGACAGTATAACCACTCATGTCGCTGCCGGTTATGCCGACCACGGTCGCGGTTAGTGTGACCGGTGCTGGCTTGTAGTCTCGGCCATCGGCGCCCGGGTGTGTATTGAACCAGGCTTGTTGGTCTTCGGCTTGTTTTTTGGGGTCAGAACCGACGCCTGTGTAGTAGTTGGTGGTACCGATCGTAACTTGTTTTCCAACCAACTGGTCATATTTGTGCTTAAAGCCCAATTTGTCTGCGTAATCGGAAGTCAAGGTTAGTACGCCTTGCTTGTCATTAGCGTTTAAATCTCGGCCCGCGATTAGGGTCGTTTTAAGGACATCGTTTGCGTCGTAGGCCGCCATTTGTTGTAGTCGGAGCTTTTGGTTACCGTAGCCCAAGTATTCAAACTGCCACATATTTGTTTGGCGAGCAACGCCGATGACGTGCGGGAGGGTGGCGATCTTTGTAGCTAAGTCGTCGGTTAGCTTGGTACAGTCATTGCAGTTCCCGCCGCTATTGCGATCGTCCCAGGTAACGTCTTGTTGCTGTGACACGGCGACTTGCTGGAAGGTGCCGTTGTCTTCGAATTGTTTGGTCATAAAGCCCTTTAGGCTAAACACGGCGGCCAGCATGATAGTGATGCTGGTGGCGCCAATTACGACGGCAAAAATAGTTAGGGCGCTACGCAGTTTTTGACGACGAATGTTACGAAGTGCAATCAGGATATAATCAATAAAACGCATACTACCCCCGTACCGCCACATGCCCGTCTTTAATTTGTACAATCCGGCCCGCTTGCCTAGCTATCTCCATATCGTGCGTGATGATGACTAATGTAATACCTTGCTTATTGAGCTCCTTGAGCAGCTTCATGATTTCTTCGCCGCGGGCGGTGTCTAAGTTACCAGTTGGTTCGTCTGCAATAATAATGCTCGGCTTGCCGGCAAGCGCTCGGGCAATAGCCACACGTTGGCGCTGGCCCCCAGAGAGCTGGCTGGGCTTGTGTTTAACGCGGTCGCCAAGTCCTACGGCTTGCAGACATTCTAATGCGCGTGCCTTACGGTCTTTTGGTTTCATGCGGGCGAACACGAGTGGCAACATCACATTTTCAAGTGCAGTTTGCGTGCCTTGGAGGTTAAACGATTGAAAGACAAAACCAATGTGCGAGTTGCGATAGTCGGACAGCGATTTATCACCGACATGGGCCAAGTCGCGGCCATCGACTAGCACGCTGCCCTCGGACGGCTTATCGAGTCCGCCAATAATATTGGCCAGGGTAGACTTGCCAGAGCCGGACGGACCGATAATAGCGATGAATTCGCCAGCTTGGACTTCTAGTGATACATTGTCGAGCGCATTTAAAACCTCATCGCCC
>OUMM01000015.1_pt1 | contig 7324 bp, 7 predicted proteins | sample 1691001 | NCBI WGS metagenome assembly OUMM01 (sample SAMEA3914864, study PRJEB12502) | metagenome | biome: forest; material: soil | place: USA | collected 2012-03-12 | depth 0.3 m
CACCAGGGTGGTACGCTGACCGATTCGATTATGATTATGAGCGTCGACACGAAGAACAAGACAGCTTTCATGCTGAGCATTCCGCGCGACTTGTACGTTAGTGTTCCCGGCTATGGCCATCAAAAAATTAACTCGGTTTATCCGCTCGGTGAAAAAATGAATTTCAACCAATCGGGATACGCTGAAGGCGGCATGGGTCTGCTGCAAAAGACCATCAAGCAAGACTTTGGTGTCACAACGCATTACTACGCATTGGTGAACTACAACGCGCTGCGGGATGCGGTTAACGCCGTCGGGGGTGTAGACATCAAGGTCCAAAGCAGTGACCGGCGAGGGTTATACGATCCGAATAAAGACTGGACCACTGGGGGGCCGCTGGTTAAGTTGACCAACGGCTGGCATCACCTAAGTGGCCAGCAGGCGCTTGATTTGGCCCGCGCCCGCGGCGATTCAAGCCGTTCATACGGCTTTGCTAACAGTGACTTTACGCGCACCGAGCATCAGCGACAGTTAATCCTAGCCATTCGCTCAAAGGCGACCTCGGCTGGGGTGCTATCTAATCCAATAAAGCTAGGAAACTTGTTTGATTCGGTTGGTAACAATGTTGATACCAACATGACGCTTGGCAACGCTCGGCGGTTCTATGAGCTTACAAAAGAACTTAAGGGTGGTAATATTCAATCCATTGGTCTGAATGATGCGAACGGCAAGAACCTGCTTACCAACTATCGTACGAGCCGCGGTGAATCAGCTTTGATCCCGGCTGAAGGCTTGGATGACTTTAGCGACATCCAGCGCTTTATTCAACAGCTCACCTCTTCCAATCTATTAGTTCGCGAGGGCGCTGACGTGGTGGTGCTGAACGGTACTTCTCACAACGGCCTTGCCGCTCGCGAATCAGATATCCTTGAAGAGAAAAACCTTTCCGTGAGCAGGATTGCTGATGCTGACACCGAAAACTATTCAAAAACGCAGATCATCGATCTGTCTAACGGCGGCAAGCCAAATACAAAGCGCATGCTTCAGAAGGTCTATCCAGGCAGTACTTTCACCACCGCTAACCCGTACGGTAGCAAGTACAAGGTGGACTTTATTGTCGTAGTGGGCGCCGACCGAATCCCAACCTCCGAACAATAAGTTTCCTCTGTAATCTACCTTACAGTCAACCCTGTAAATAGGCGTTATAGTGCCCCCATACAGCAAGGAGGGTCACATATGATAAACACTACCGATTTGATGCAAACCTACAATAAAAACCGCCAAGAGCGCCTTGCAAAGTTTTATGAAAAATTACAATCAAAAATGCAGTAGCGGCTGTTCAGCTACCGCTGAACCGTGTACACTTTAAGGAGTATGGCAGATCCAACCGACCAGCTATTTGAACAGTTCCTGAGCCATTACACGCTCCGTACGTTCAAAAAGGGTGAAATTATTATCTTCCAAGGCGAAGCGCCTCGGGCCTCATTTATAGTGAAGTCAGGCGTGGTGAAGGCCTACAACCTAAGTGTTAATGGCGACGAAAAGCCAGTCGGCTTCTATACGCCTACCGACACCTTCCCTGGAGCCTGGACTTACGGTAAAACGCCGAGCGCCGTTTATTACTACGAAGCTTTTAGCGACGAGGTGCAGCTTTATAGCGTGCCACGCGAGGACTATGTTAACTTTATCCGTAGTAATCCAGACTTCATGTACGCCGAACTGCAGCGTTACGTTCTTGACCATCTGGCAAAATCTATGCGTCTCAACGCCCTGCAGCACTCACGAGCCGGCGACAAGCTTATCTATACCCTGCACTATTTAGCGTTGAGTCACGGTATCTCAAGGGATCAACATCTGGTAGAAATCACTCTCAGCCTCACCCACCAGGACTTCGCCAACCTAACCGGTCTAACGCGTGAAACGGCCGCTACAGAGCTTAACAAGCTAAAACACCTCGGTATTATCACCTACGGCAAGAATACGCCGTACCGTATTCGTTTGGACAAATTAGCAAATATGCTCAACGATCAGTATATCGCCGAGCTTGAAGTTCAGCTTTAAGAGCTTGCCGTAACTGTACGATTTTCGAGAGTGTCGCTAATGACGCGCGACAGGTTTTGTGGTGCCGTCCATGACTTAATAATGCACCGTGCTGCGCCGAGGTTGTAGGCTTCGCTAACCTCTGGAGAATTTTCCATGTTTGTAAAGATAAGGACTTTTACGTCAGGGTGCTTGTTGACGAGGTCGTAATGTTGCAAGAATTCTAGGCCGCCCATGATTGGCATAAGTAGGTCGAGCAGAATTAGGTCGGGGGTGAAGTTGTCGAGGGCTTTAAGCGCTTCTTTGCCATTGAACGCAGAGACCACCTTGTGGTTTTCGCTTTCCAAAATAATTTTGTACGCGTTATTGAGGTCTTTATCGTCTTCTACGACCAGAATGTTTGCCATTGTGCTTTAGGGCCTCGCCTTTAGGTTATATAGGTAGTATGACATATTGCTGAGCAGTACAAATAAGAATTTTAACATTAATGCCCCCCAGCGGCATCGGTTTTTCCTACAGTGGGCACTTTTGAGAGAGTCACATAGAAGGTTGTACCCTTATGCTCACTGCTCTCAAACCAAATTTTCCCACCCAAGGCTTCAACCAGTCCTTTAACAAGGTACAATCCTAGTCCAGTGCCACTGGTTTCCTGTTTTACTACGTTGTGCGCCCGGAAAAACTTAGTGAATATTTGTTCCTGAGAGTATTTTGGAATACCCATACCGGTGTCTTTTACGGCAAACAGCACATCATACCGGCGATTCTTGATGGCGAGTTCAACAGTCCCCCCTTCGGGCGTGTACTTGATAGCATTAGAAACCAGATTAGAGAGCACCTCCTTAAATAGAAGCGCATCCGTGTGAACGGTCGGCAATTTAGGCGATTTGCACTCAAGGTTAAGTGTAATCTCTTTGTCGCTCGCCGCGAGGGCGTGCTCCTTATTGACCTCCTCAGCAAGATGCCGCACATCGACAGCCTTGGGTGTAACGGTCACATTACCGCTTTCGATACGGGTAATGTTGAGTAATGTAGAGATCAGCTCGTTCATTCGGTTGGCGGCCGAAACAATCGTTCGAAGCGATTTCTTTTGCGGCGGTGTAATTTCGCCCATATAACCATCGATTAGCATGTGCGAGTATGTTTTGATAGCCGATAGTGGCGTGCGCAGCTGGTGGGATGCGAGTGAGATGAAATCGCTCTTCATGCGGTCGATCTCGTACTCAATAGTAATGTCGCGGAAAACTTCAATGGCACCAACAGGCTTACCACCGAGCATAATGGGCGAGACGGTAATGGCTACTGGTATTGGCTGGCCGTTCTTCTTGCGGTAATACGTTTTCTCGATGATCGTCTTGCCGGTTAAGAATGCGCGCGTAATGGGACGGTCAATAAGGCTGACTGGTTCACCGTTTTCGTGTAGGCTGATAATTTTTTTAGGAAACCAGGCGCCGACCATTTCGCGTTCGTTGTAGCCAAGAATAGTGAGCGCTGTTGGGTTAATGCGGGTAATCTTGCCGAACTCATCGGTAGCGATGGCACCGTCACCAATACTCGTAAACAATGCCTCCGCTAAAACTCGCTGCTCTTCTAGGTTAAGTGAGGCAATGGGGGTCCTAGGTTCGCTAGGAGGCATGGTCCGGCTCCTTAGCGAACTCAGTTGTTGCTATCGGCGCTTCGTGCGTGAGTCGGCGCAGGCGCTCAATATATTCTTCAACAATAGAACTGTCTTCTGTGATAAGCGACACTGCCACGCGCACCCAGTCAATGAGCTGCAGCAGATCTGCTTGTGAGAGCTCGTCTGGCTCCTTGTGGAGGTGATTTTGTACTTGGCGGGCGATAAAACGGTCGGCTGCAGGGCCAAGGTAAACGTGGGTGATGCGTACAACTTGAGTATAGAGGGGCGTATTCACAGGTTCCATAACTAAATATCCTCGATACGCTTAAGTCGTTTTACGCCAACAGCCAGCAGTACGCTGCCCACGGCGTTAACCGCATATATGGCGTAGGCCATGATTAATGCCCCATTGATGGTCAGACTGCCGGTTCGTGGAATAATCGCACGGAAATACTGCAATGCAACCATGGCGACGATAATAGTAATCAATCCGATGGTCAGGTACAGCAGTGCTTGCTTATAAATAACGCCAGTTGTTCGCCGAGCTACCATGCTCAGTTCAAAGGCTGCGATGATACCAATACACCAAGCGTATAAGTACGGGAACACAATGGTGCTCCAGACCATGATGTTCGGCACGTAAAATGAATTATAGGAATCGCCCAGCTCGGTAACATGATGCAACCGAGTCGCAATGAGCACGCCAAACAGCACGCTCATGGCAACCAGTACGGCCACAAGATAGCGAATATGTTTCATCTCAAAGTTAACGCTGGAGCGCCGTGCCAGCTTATGGATGCCAGAACCAATATAGCTCAGTCCCACAAGCGTCACTAGCAAGTAGATATAGGTATTGTAAGAGGCCGAAACGGTGCGAAATACCGGGTGTGTCTGGGCAATTAGGCCAAGGAATGCGCCAATGACAGGTGGTATGGCGAAACCCCATGCCAGCCATCCCGTGCCCTTGGCAATAGAATCGTAATCGCCGCCTTCGGGTGCGTCTTTAATTTGGGTTGCATACTCTCGCAATCGGCGATAGCTATAAAACGCGATAGACCACGCTGCAATCAACGGGATTTTGACGATTAGCACCAGGTACATGTATTGGTGCGGAGTGAGGTGGTATATTGCCAAGGCCTCCTTGCTCACCGGGAGGATAAAGGTCTGCACGGCAAAAAGCACCATCAAGGCTATAAATGCCTGCGAACTTCGCGACAATTTCATTAAAAATCTCATAGTTTAGCTGCATTATACATAATCATTCAGAAATATACAGTAAACTAAACGTAAGTATTATGCTTATGTCTAAAGCCGCCAGTCGCAAGCACTATATCATAGGGAGTATATTGGTTATTCTGGCTGCTGTTGGACTGTTTGGCGTACTGCCGCGATTTGGTGATTTTAAGTCAAGTTTAACTACACTCAAGGAGGCCGACCCGTTCCTGGTAGTATGTGCAGCTACCGCAAGTCTCCTCAGCGTAGCCTGTTCGGCTGTCGTCTATAAGCTATTGAGCGTTCGGAAATTGCGTTTTGCCGATACCTTGCTGGTCCAGCTGTCGGGCTTACTGGTCAATCGCGTATTACCTGCGGGCGTAGGTGGACTGGGTCTTAACTATTTGTACTTACGCGCTCATAAACATACCGTTGCGCAAGCAAGCAGTGTTGTCGCGCTCAATAATAGTATTGGTCTGACGGGACATGTAGTTTTAGCTCTTATACTACTTGGGCTCGCCCCTGCGGCATTCGCTGGTACATCTCTGCCTGCTGCGTGGCTGCCAGTAGTATTGGCCTTCATAGGTATCTTGGTCTTAGTCATCATTGGTCTTTACCGATGGCACCCTGGGTTATTTAAAGCGTTCCGAGGCGTAGTGCATTTTTACGTAAAACGGCCGCAGCGGTTGTCGGCAGCCATTGGGATGTCCTTATTGTTGACGCTTAGCAATGTACTCGCACTGTGGCTCTGCTGTCAGGCACTCGGTGTTTCATTGGATTTCTTAGAGGTGTTCATAGTTTTCACCTTTGGTATCGTCGTCGGAACCGCCACCCCAACGCCCGGAGGGCTTGGCGGTGTTGAGGCTGGCCTGGTGGGCGCATTGGTGGCTCAAGATGTTACCACAGCAACAGCGCTGGCCATTGCCTTGCTCTATCGGCTGACGTCGTACTGGTTTGGATTGGTTGTTGGCGCGTTTGCGCTGATTGGTGTCGCCCGTCGCAGGCTACTGCAGTAGTCGCAGGCGCAAGCTACGGCGAGTGTGGTGGTGGCGGTGGGTTATTAGGTTCGGGCGGCGGAGTTGAGCCGCTGCCTGGACCGCCCCCACCATTACTGCCACCACCAGGTCCTGGTGGTGTTTCGCCATCATTACCGTTGCCGCCGTTACCTCCATTGCCCCCCTGGCCATTGTCTGGCGCTTGTGGCTCTTCATCCGGCTTTTCATCTTCTTCATTTTTCCTCTGGCTCTCCTTGTTTGATCTCGGCTGATTACAGGTGCCGCTCGGCTCGGTACCGCGCTTGAAGTACTCTGTACGTGTACCTAATCCGGAGCCGCTTTCAGCACGTAGTTCCGTACCCGAACATATAGACATGCTGACGATTCCTGCGGGTCGCACAAAATCTTCGCGAGGGCGTGATTTAAGGTACTCGGTCATAACAAGCTTCCAAATTGCACCCGCACCGCTACCACCGGCTAGTCCCTGCATGGGTTGGTTGGCGTTATTGCCAAGCCATACGCCAGTGACGATAGACGGCGTAAAGCCGATGGTCCAGGCATCTCGACTATCATTAGTGGTACCAGTTTTGAGGGCCACGGTGCGCCCTGAAATATTCAGGCTTGTGCCGTAGGTAGGCGCGCGAGCAGAGGTGTCGGACAGAATTGATGACATAATGTAGGCCGTCTCGGGGCTTAGGACTTTTTTTGGTTTGTTGGCTCTGCTAGTAGCAATGGTATTGCCATACTTGTCGGTTACTTTGGTGTAGAGCACTGTTTCATGCTGTTGGCCCTGGTTGGCAAAGGCAGTATAGGCGCTCGTCATCTGCATGAGTCGTACCTCGGCAGTGCCGAGGGCAAGCGACAGGCCGTATTTGTCGGGATTATTTACTGTATCAATACCCATGCGATTGGCTGCCTTGACGGCATTGGGGACCGTTTCCTTTTGCATTACCTCTACGGCCGGTATGTTACGGGATTCGGCGAGTGCATTGCGAACAGCCATCTTGCCTTTGTACCGGCCGTCATAGTTCTTGGGGGAATAGGTGCCGCCAAAGGTCATTTGTTTGTCGTCTACAATAGTCGCCGCAGTGACGAGTCCGCGCTCGATCGCGTCGCTATAGTAAATTGGTTTGAAGCTGGAGCCAGGCTGGCGAAGCGCTGTGGCCATATTAACCTGTCCGAATTGCTTATTATAGTAGTCGACGCTACCGACGAGGGCTAAAACTTGGCCGGTCTTCGGGTCGATCGACACAAGGCCCGAATTGCTACCGCCCCTGCTTGTCGTCTTGGCAACTTGGTCCTTGATAATTTGCTCGGCTGCTTTCTGCTTTGATAAGTCGAGCGTAGTAGTTACGGTAAAGCCAGAGCGCTTGACGCGCTCTTCTCCGTACTTAGCCTCTAGTTCTTCAATAACCATGTCGGCAAAGTGCTGGGCATAATCTGCGCCACCCTTTTGGGCGTCGTTGGAGTAGGTTAGCTGAGC
>OUMM01000026.1_pt1 | contig 6252 bp, 8 predicted proteins | sample 1691001 | NCBI WGS metagenome assembly OUMM01 (sample SAMEA3914864, study PRJEB12502) | metagenome | biome: forest; material: soil | place: USA | collected 2012-03-12 | depth 0.3 m
ACGCATCGCGGAATAAGCTCATCTGCGTTGAGTCGGTTAGGTCGGCACAAGCCGCCACAACATTTTCGTTCAGCTCGCCGGCTTTTTTTAATCCACGGCCAAAGCCCTTGCGGATGGGTTCGGCGTCAAGCTTGCTATCAAGATTTACTAAGTGCAGGTTATTCATGCTCGCCTCGAATCTTACCGCCCAGGGTACGTAGTTCATGCAGGGCTTTTACGGCTTGCGCGTGGTTTGGTGGCGCTCCGTGCCAATGGAAGTCATTTTCCATAAAATCAACGCCCTTGCCGGGTATGGTGTAGGCAATGATCATAACTGGCTTCTCGGTAACAGCCTTGGCCATGGCGCAGGCGTCGATAACGGCTTCAATATCATTACCATCGATTTCTAGCACATGCCAGCCAAAGGCCACCCACTTGTCTTTCAAGCTCTCAAGTGGCATAACACTTTCGGTCGGACCATCAATTTGAATATTATTACGGTCGATAATCGCTGTAATGTTATTGAGCTTGTATTTGCCGGCGAGCATGGCTGCTTCCCAGATATTACCCTCATCAAGCTCGCCATCACCCATAACAACGTACACCTGGCGGCGCAGTTGCTGGTTCATCCGAAGCCCCAGAGCCATACCGCAAGCCTGACTCAAGCCGCTCCCTAAGGGACCGCTCGTAGTTTCAAGACCAGGCAATTTAAGGCGCTCAGGGTGACCCTGCAAACGAGACCCTAGTTTGCGCAACGTCATCAGCTCCTTGCGCGGGAAATAGCCGGCATGAGCCATAGCTGCATAGCGAACAGGCACGCAGTGACCGTTACTCAGTAGTAAAATGTCCCGCTCATCCCAGTCAGGATTCTTGGGATCATGCTTTAAAACGTCAAAATAGAGAGCCGTAAAGATATCGGCAAGCCCGAGGGGGCCAGCGCTATGGCCACTTCCGGCGTGTTCGAGCATAGCAATAATATCCTCCCGGATATTATTGGCCGTCTTTTCAAGCTGATGCAACGGAAGTTTTTGTGTCATTATGGTTATGATTATAACAGTTTAGGTGCCGGTGGTCAGCTGTACCAAATGATCATATGCAGCGCGCGGGTTATGCGCCTCATGAATAAAGCCGCCTACATTCAAAACGTCTACGCCAGCCTCAGCAATTTGCCGGGCGTTTTCGTCGTTGACACCACCATCCCAACCGATTTCTAATTGCGGCTTCAAGCTTCGGAGCTCGGCTACCTTGTCTAATAGGCCAAGGTCAGCATGACTGCCACCCTGGTAGCCTAGATTTCCCGAGAAAACCATAACATGATCAATCTTACCGAGCGCACCCGCGATGAGGCTTACGGGCGTCTCTGGCAATAATGCTACGCCGACTTCAATACCATGGCGATGCAATGTGGATGACCACTGATCAAAATCGCCCTCGGCTTCAGATTGAATAATAATGAGTCGGGGGTGCTGCACAATAAAGAGCTCAAGGTGCTCCTGTGGGCTCTTGTACATAACGTGCATGTCGACCTGTACATTGCCGGGCCACCACAGCTTATCCAAATCAATCAGCTTGCGAGGGGTCATTTCTCCATCCGCTACGTCAATATGCCAGCGGACGGCGAATGGCTCAATGCGTTCTATTTGGGCGCGATAGCCATGGGGTTCTTGCGCGGTGATGGTTGGACAAATAGTGGCTGTCATGTGAGCTGATCCAATTGCTGAATACGTCGAACGTACCGCTCAGCGCCAGCAAATGGCGTCTCGAGCCAGGTAGTAATAATAGCCTGGGCGGTTGCTGGATCGGTTTGACGGGCCGATATGCACAAGACATTACTGTCATCATCGTTGCGCGCCGAGCGAGCTTCGGCCAAATCCCAACAAAGGCTGGCCCGAATACCTTTAAACCGGTTTGCGGCCATACACATACCCTGGCCACTACCGCACACCAAAATGCCTCGTGCTTGTTTATCGGCATCGCTCAGCATACCGTGCGCCACCTTGCCCGCGAACAGCGGGAAGTCGTCGCTCGGTTCTAATGAAGTGTCTCCGCAGTCAACAATTTCGTGGCCGGAACGCTGCAAAAAATCAACTATTTGTTGCTTATACTCAAAACCGTTATGGTCCGCACCCAAGTATATTTTCATCAGTTTAAGTGTAGCATAAGCAGTGTTACCACTGCTTGCTTAAATTCTCCAACTTATCAGTGGTCGCTGCCCGATTGGCAAGCTGGCATTCTTGCGCCGATCCCTTCACCGGAACGCCTGACGTTAGACTGTAGCAGCCAAAGTCATATGCCACCCTAATAGTCGGGCGTTTGGAAATGCTCTTTTGCAGCGCTCGCAGGCAAGTGTCTTTATATGCCCGGCATGAGCCAGCGGCCGCCATATAGGCATCGGCAGCACGGCCCGCCGGAACACTTAGCTTTATACCTACGGTCAGGGCGCGGTTAGTTTCAGAGCTTACAGATTGCTGGTCAAATAAAAAGTTGCCGACTGAATAGGCTATCAGTCGGCCCTTGTAGTTTTCGCTATTCTGGATAACGTGCGGGTGGGCGCCGATTACTATATCCGCTCCATTATCTATCATTCGACGGTAAGCACTCACCTTCTCACTCTCGGCTGTATTACGGTACTCGATTCCCATATGAGGAAAAGCCACCACTGGCATGACCTTTGAATAGGAACGCATAACCTGTAGCTGAGCATCGGTTGGCCTGGCATCGACAACGTACATATAACCGCACAATGCCAGCGGCAATTCGACATGCTTTTTACCGCTCGCAGCTGGCACACTAATTACCTCGCAGATGTCGCCGGTTTGTTCCATATCGTAGGTGCCAAAGTACTGAATCCCGCTCTTTTCCAAATTTAGACGCGTCTGCTGGAGCCCCCATTGGCCGCCGTTGTTATCCGTGTGATTATTTGCCAACGAGGCAGCTGTAAAGTACTTGGCAAGCGCCGATAGGTACTCAGGCCGACAATTAAACTTAAGAATTGCTACCTGCGTTGCATAGGGGACATCTTTGGAGGTAACTGGACATTCAAAGTTCGCAATCCAAGCGTCATACGCAGCCCGCTCGGAAGGCTGAATGCCGCTCATAAGATATGCGTAGCCCTTGCCACTCGCCTCGGCCCGACGCTGCGTAAAGCGCCCCCAGTTAACATCGCCTGCAAACATTATGTGGCTAGTTATACCTTCATGCTTTTCTGTGGCAGCAGTAACCTGGGTCGTAGTTGTAGAGGCCTTAGGGAGTGCCAAAACAACAACAGCCGCCGCAATGAGGCAGCATAGGAGACCGCCGACCAGTACGACCTTATGCCACCGACCCAATCGATGTGATTGTTTGATCGGTGCTGTGTAGTGCATGACTTCGACTATTTAGTAGCGTGCAGTAAGCGGCCCACGTCAGCCACCATTTCGACGAGGCGGTTCGAGTAGCCCCACTCGTTGTCGTACCAGACGACAACTTTGGCCAAAGTTCCAGCCACTACATTTGTCAGTTCAAGGTCAACGGTACCAGAGGAGCTGTTGCCAATATAATCGCTGCTTACGAGCGGCTCGTCAGATACGCTTACGATACCTTGATAGTACGGTTCGTTGGCTGCTTTTGTAAGTACATCGTTAATTTCGTCTTTGGTGGTGGAGCGCTTCAGCACCATCGTTACGTCACTTAAAGAAACGACCGGCGTTGGTACACGAACGCTCAAGCCGTCGAACTTGCCGACTAAGCTTGGAACCGTTTTAGCTACGGCAATAGCAGCCCCGGTAGTAGTGGGTACAATGTTTTGCGGTGCAGCGCGGCCTTCACGCAAGTCCTTAGCAGGCGCATCGGTAAGCGTCTGGCTGGCAGTGTCGCTGTGAACAGTTGTCAGCATAGCCTTCTCTACGCCAAATTCACGGTCCAAAATGTCCATAATGGCGGCGACGCTGTTAGTGGTGCAGGAAGCGTTGCTGACGATGTCACCGGTAGTCTTTAGTTTGTCATCGTTTGCACCAATAACAACGGTGTCAATGTCGTCACTTTTGGTGGGAGCGGAGATAACAACCTTCTTCGCACCGGCCTTCAGGTGGGCATCGGCGGTGTCACTCGTAGTAAAGCGACCGGTAGATTCTATAACCACGTCGACCTTTTGATCGCCCCACGGCAAGGCTGCAGGATCCTTTTCGGCCAAAACTGGAATTTTCACGCCGTCGACAATGATGTTTTTATCATCGTGCTCAACTTTGTGGTGGTAGTTGCCGTAGTTAGAGTCGTGGGCCAACAAGTAAGCCAATGTCTTTGTATCAGTCAGGTCATTTACAGCAACGACTTCCAGATCAGTCCGATCATGTGCAATGCGAAACGCAATGCGTCCGATTCGTCCAAATCCATTAATTGCCACCCGTGTCTTCATGCTGCAGGTCTCCTAGTGTTACATTATAAAGCTTATGGCTTAATTGTACGGGAGAAACCGCCCCCGTTGCAACTTAGCCCAAAAAACCATGCTCTTGAGCATGCTTCAAGGCTTTGAGCTGAACTTCATATTTAATGATATCCAGCGCAGCATCGACGGTCGCCCACTTATAGTCCGTGTGCTCATCGCTCAAGTGAACGCTGTCATCTTTAGTTCGTGCCACATAGGTTAGCCAAGTTACATTAACCCCAGTTGGATACATGCATGTCTGTGCAAATACCAGGTCTTGCGTGGTAATTGAAACTATAAGGCCTGTCTCTTCAAGAATTTCGCGACTAGCGGCCTTCTCTGGCGATTCGCCTACTTCAACTCCACCTCCAACTAGTTCCCACTCATTTGCACGTCGTTCAGAGTACTCACTGCGCCTAGCAATTAGCACTTTGCCATCGCTATTTAGCAAGATTACTTTTGACTGTACTCGCTGACTAGGCATGCGCTGTTAGCCTCATTGGTTGTAGCGTTCGATACACTCGCCAATGATTTTCTTGGCTTCTTCTGCATCGCCCCGGCCTACAACTTTGGTGGAACCGGGCTTCTTGAGGTCTTTATAGTGCGTAAAGTGGTGTTCCACGCGGTTTAGCCAGTCCTGCCCTAGTTCTTCGAGCGTGTTCGGCCAGCCGCTCGTGTTACGGTTGTCGGCAGGCACCACTACAATCTTGTCGTCCACTTCGCCATCGTCTTCAAACTTCATAACACCCAAAACCTTAGCTTCCAGCCAGATGCCGGTAGGCAGCGCTTCGTCGTGGCAATAAATCAGCGTATCAAGTTCGTCGCCATCCTCATCGAGGGTTTGTGGAATGAAGCCGTAATTACATGGCTTCGCAAAAATGGCCGGCTCAACGCGGTCCAGCATAAAGGCGGCGTGCTCACGGTCCCATTCAATTTTTAGGATGCTGCCCTCTGAGATTTCCACGACAGTGTTAACCACACCGTTTTGGTAGTCACCGGGCGTCAGTACTTGGTTGAAGTCAGGCATTAGTATTTCCTCTTATCTTATTCACATAATATTGTACACTGATTGGAGCATGAAAATAATTGGACATAGGGGTGCCCGTGGTTTGGCGCCCGAAAATACTATTGCTTCACTTGCCAAAGCACTTGAGCACGGCGTGGATGAAATCGAATTTGATGTTCGCATTACTAAAGATAACGTCCCGGTGCTCGAGCACGACGACATAATGCACGCCCCCGGTGGGGGCGGCCTCAGTGTCAGTAAGTCAACGCTGGCTGAGCTTCGCAAACTAAAACCCGAGCTGCCAACACTAGAAGAAGCAATCCGCTCCATCAACCGAAGAGTGCCCCTGTACATTGAAGTAAAGCCCAAGCAACCCACCAAGCCAGTGGTTGACTGCGTAGAGCAATTTTTAAAAGAAGGATGGAAGGCCTCTGACTTTTACTTTGGCTCTTTCGACTCAAAAGTACTGCGCAAGCTGCATGAGGCCTTGCCGGAAATTCCGTTAATCGTCATCGGCGGTTGGAGCGGTATCCGCACAGCCTACCGCGCGCGTAAGCTTGGCGCTACACGTATAAGCATGGACCAGCGCTGGCTGTGGAGCGGCTACATACGAGCCATAACCCGTCGCGGCAACTACGAACTCTACACGTACACACTCAATGACCCTAAAAAAGCACGACGCCTAGCGAAGTATGGCCTGAGCAATATCGTTACCGACTATCCCGACTACTATAAATCCAAATAAGATACACTAGTAGCATGAAAGCAAAGCTCGCGGAACGGCGCCAACTAACTGACACGATCGTCAGCTTCTCATTCGAACCAGAAAAGCCATTTGGCTACACTGCCGGCCAATTCATCGAGC
>OUMM01000014.1_pt1 | contig 5665 bp, 4 predicted proteins | sample 1691001 | NCBI WGS metagenome assembly OUMM01 (sample SAMEA3914864, study PRJEB12502) | metagenome | biome: forest; material: soil | place: USA | collected 2012-03-12 | depth 0.3 m
ATTCACTCGGATGGCAAAACACCAACTACACTGAGCAGTGACTTAGCAGCAGACGCCGGTAACATGATGGGCAGCTGGCACACAACCATGCGCGGACTGGACTATCAGCCAAAATTTTCTATCCCAAATTTCCATGACACGCCTCACTACGCGCAGCAGCTTGTGGGCCACTTATCGCTTTTAGGTGAAGATAAGGAGCTCTACTCACTGGCCAGCGGCCTGCTTGATCGATACAATGCACTGCCAGATATGCCCGATGAATCAGACCAACTTATTCACGGGGACCCAAAGCTCGACAACATGCTCTTCCGTGGCGGTAAGCCATTTACATTGATTGATTTCGATACGATCATGCATGGTTCGCGCTGGATTGATGTTGGTGATTTTCTTCGCTCGCTCACCGGCAAACTATTAGACAAGTCGGGGAATGCAACCCACACATTCGTCACTGCGTATCACGAGGCGAGCGAGCTTAGCGTGTCACTCGACGAAGCAACCTACCGCGCCCACCAGGCCACCGGTCGCATTGCGCTAGAGCTCGGTATGCGCTACGTTAGTGACATTGTCGACGGCAAGAAATACTTCAGCTGGGACCCAACCCGCCATGTAAGTCGTCGCGATAATCACCTGGAGCGGGCCAACTTGCAATTACAAGTGGCGGGCCTTGCTCTACAGGCAGCGTAAAATAGATTAGATACCAAGGAGGATAGTAGCGTATGTGTGGAATCGTGGGATATATCGGTAAACGTAATGGCGTCGAACCAGTTCTGGCCGGCCTAAAAGCACTCGAGTACCGGGGCTACGACTCCGCCGGCATTGCCTGCATCGATGACGATAACGCCGCCCTCTACAAGCAAGTTGGTGAAGTAAAAGGCGTGGAAGAAAAGTTTGCACAGGAAGGCGGCAAAGCCTCTGGCCTGGTGATTGGCCACACCCGCTGGGCCACGCACGGCACGCCAACCGTCACCAACGCCCACCCCCACCAAAACACCGACGGCACCATCTTTGTAGTACACAACGGCATTATCGAAAACTACCAAGAGATCCGCGAGAAACTGCAGGCCGAGGGCTACAAGTTTGCCTCCGAAACCGACACCGAGGTCATCCCGCAGTTAATCGATTTTCACCTCAAAAATCACCACTCATTTAAGATCGCCTTCGAAGCTACGCTGCAAGAGCTCCGCGGCGCTTACGCCATCGCCGCCATTTCTACCGAGGAGCCCGACACATTATTTGCCGCTCGCCTGTCGAGTCCGCTGGTTGTTGGTATTGGTAAAGATGAGTTTATTCTTGGCTCCGATCCAGCCGCCATCCTGGCTCATACAAAGGAAGTTTTGTACCTCGATGACTACGAAGTAATTGCCCTCAAGCGCGATGGCACGCATGAGCTCATGAACTTCAAGGAAGCGCAGATTGTGAAGCGTAAGGCCGAAATGCTTGACCTAGATGCCGGCGACGCCGCCCTCGGCACCTTCCCACACTTTATGCTCAAGGAAATTCACGAAGCGCCCGACACCATTCGCGCCGCCACCCGCGGTCGCATTAAGCTCGACACCTCCACTGTTAAGCTGGGTGGGCTGGAAAGCGTCCGTGAACAACTCAAGTTTATTGACCGCATCGTGATTGTTGCCTGTGGCACCTCGTACTACGCCGGTTTGGTCGGCGAGTACTTGATTGAGGAGCTTGCGGGTATTCCCGTTGAAGTTCAATTAGCCAGTGAATTTAAATATCGTCACGAGCCATTCAGCCGTTCAACTGCATTGCTGGCCATTAGCCAGTCAGGTGAAACCGCCGACACGATTGCTGCGCTGAAAAAAGTTGAGGACTACGGCGTGCTACGCCTGGGTGTTGTTAACGCACCGGGCAGCACCATCGCCCGCATGACTGACGCCGGTGTGTACTGTCACGCTGGCCCAGAACAGGCCGTGGCCTCCACCAAAGCATTCATTGCGCAGGTGACCGTTTTGTCACTCATTGCACTGCACCTGTCGGACGGCAACACGCCGCTGTACAAGCCAATGCTCGAAGAGCTGGCCGCCCTGCCCGCTAAGGCCGAAAAAATGCTTACCAGCGCCAAAACCATCGAAAAGATGGCTGACAAATATAAGGACGAGCGCGACTTCTTGTTTATTGGCCGCGGATACGAGTTCCCAAGCGCTCTAGAAGGTGCCCTGAAGCTCAAAGAGGTCAGTTACATTCATGCCGAAGGTTACGCCGCCGGCGAAATGAAGCACGGCCCGCTGGCCATGATTGATGAAAACTTCCCGACTTTCGCACTGGCAACCGATTCGCCACTGCAAGAAAAATTGTTTAGCAACATGGAAGAAATTAAAGCTCGTAAGGGTCGTATCGTGGCCGTTGCAAGCGAAGGCAACACTACCGTTGCCAAGCAAGCGGACGACGTGATGTATACGCCGAAAACCCTAGAGCAAACCCAGCCACTGCTCACTGCCGTAGCTATGCAGCTGTTCAGCTATTACGTCGCTGTGGCAAGAGGTTATAATGTAGACAGGCCACGCAATCTGGCTAAATCAGTAACCGTAGAATAGTTAATTACTTTGTGTCTGGTAAAAGTCCCAGGCATCACGGACTATCGCGTCAAGATCAGGACTCTGCGGCTTCCAGCCAAGTTCTACTGCAGCGCGTTCGCTTGAAGCAATGAGAGTTGCTGGATCGCCTTCGCGGCGGTCCTCTTTACTCACTGCTACCTGTTTTCCAGTAACCCGCTCAACTGCTTCAATTACTTCGAGGTTCGTAAAGCCGTTACCGTTACCTAGATTATAAATTGCATGCTTGCCTGGCTCGAGTTTATCAAGTGCCAATATCATGGCACGCGCCAAATCGGCGACATGGATGTAGTCACGGACACACGTACCATCTTTAGTATCGTAATCGGTGCCAAACAGTGCTAATTGCTCGCGCTCACCTGCTGCCGCCTGTAAGGCTATAGGTATGAGGTGCGTCTCAACAGGATGACGCTCACCTGCGTCTTTGTAAGCGCCCGCAACATTGAAAAACCGGACACTCGTGGCCGCCAAGTCGTGGGCCCATGCTTCGCTCGTTATTGCCATATCCATGGCGAGCTTAGTCATACCATAGGTATTTGTCGGATTCTTGGGTGAATCCTCAGTAATGGGGACCTCGACCGGATTGCCATAAACCGCAGCCGTAGAGGCAAAGATTAGTTTCTTAATGCCAAGCTCGCGCATACCTGCTAACATTTCAAATGTTTGCAGTGTATTGTTCTGCCAATAAAGTTCGGGCTTTTGCATTGATTCACCAGCAGCAATAAACGCAGCTAGGTGGATGATAGCCTCAATGCCATCCTCGGGTTTTATTAGCTTACCGATATTGGCAGCGTCGCCTTCAATAAATGGCAAATCACCGGGCACAGCATTACGGTGACCATGCGATAGGTTGTCGAGTACTAACACTTCATGGCCAGCCTCCTGCAGTAAACGGACCGTTACGCTACCTATATATCCGGCACCGCCGGTTACAAGAATCTTCATGATACGCTCACAATTCCTTCAATAGCGTAGGCCGTGTCTTCCCAACTTCGTACCGTTATGCACTCGATGCCCATCTGCTCAACCGGGTAGTCATTGCCCCCAGGCACAATCTTGTCGCCCATAAACAGAATGTCTTCCTTGGTAAGGTCATTGGCCTTCATGAGCTTGTTCATCCCATATGCTTTGTCGACGCCCGGAATGGTTACATCAATCGAGGTAAGACCACCCGCCTTAACATTGAAGTCGGGCAACTTTTTTTCGACAGCAGCGACGATTTTTTCACGCACTTTCATGTCTGGATCCCAGGTCTCTTTAATTTCCAAGCCCTTATCGCCAAGTTCAGCAACGACATCCTGACCAAGTGGCGACAGTGTCACTTGGCTACCACGGTCTTCGATGATCGGACCATAAGTTTTCTCTACCCGGTTCCCAGTTTCATCCAGCCCCTCCTCTAGAGCCATGATGATGCGCTTTCTGTCTTCGTTACTGAAGTCTTCTGCGTACTGTAATTCCCATTCGCCGTTCTTAAAACGATAGTAACGGGTGCCGGTTGTCGGTAGTAAGTGTAGCCGTTCGAGAGAGTCGGGCTCGCTCGTAATCTGCGTAAGGAATTGCCGCTGGAAAAGCTCGAATTTCGCACCGGAAATGACGCAAACCTGATACTTGGCGAGCAGGCGGTCGAACAAACTGACCATTCGTGGATCAAAGTGAGATTTACTGGGTGCGAGTGTACCGTCAAGGTCAAATGCGATTAGTTTTTTCATGTTATAAGCCTCCTATAAATATTCGGTTTCGCTGCGTTCTTCTAGAATCGCCTGGATGTCTTTAATCTTGTCGATTTCGTCTTTAGGAATGACCAGCAAGACGTCGTCGGTATCAACGATTACCATGTCCTTGGCGCCAGCCACGGCAATCAGCTTGTCTTTCTTGCTTGATTTGATGAGTGAACCGGACGTGTTTACCGATACAATGTTACCGTCCTGGTAGTTGTCCGTGCCGTCTTCAAAGAACTCGTACACCGAGCCCCACGTACCAACGTCCGTCCATTTGTAGGGCAATAAAATAACCATAGCTTCACCGCTGTTCATGACGCTGTTAGTGACATCTTCGGTTGGACCTTTTTCCATGGTTGCATAGATTTTTTCGATGGCTTCGTTTTCGCCTGGTTTGCCAATGACGTCTTTGATTTGCATCAGTGCGTCGTACCAATCCGGACGGTATTTTTTGTACGCTTCGAGCATGAGTTCTGGGTACCAGCAGGTGTGGTTGCTGTGGGCGACAACATGGAAGTTTTCGACTAGGTTCTTAGTTTCGCGCAATGTCTTGCGGCGGAACAGAAACTCATCGATATTGTAGGCTTCTTTAAAACCGGCAATTTGCGCGTCGAGCTTGAGATAGTCCACACCCATGTTTGGCTCAGTGGCTTTAATGCCACCCGTGACCAGCTTTTTGTGCTTGGTGACGAGCTTCTCGGCCTCTTCGATCATCTGCAGGAATTTGTCTTCGGGATCGCGAATGCAGTCTGCCTGCACCACGAAGAATGGTTCGTCTGGGTGCTCCATGCTGAGGCGTAGGAATGCTAAGCCCTCACCTGGACCACGATCCTTGGCGATGTCTGGCTCAACAATATAGTTCCTGAGGTGGATCTGTGGCGACTGCTCGGAGACGTATTTAATGAACTTGCGCTTGGTTGAAATGTAGATGTCTTCGGGGCTGAACTTTTTGAGCAGTGTATTGATAGTCTGCTCGTAGGACGACAAGTCACCGATGATTGGCTGGAACTGCTTTGGCTTGTCATGGCGGGAGTATGGCCACATTTTGGTGCCTTGGCCGCCTGCGGTGACTATAATCTTCATCACTTCATAGTACCAAACACAAGATATGGATGTTGCAATTTGAGCACATTAAGGCGCTTAGAGTGTGCCTCTTTTAGAAACGCCTCCCCCATTGCGGTCATGGTATAATAGACTTACTATGAAGCGTCCTAATAAAAACAATAAAAGAAAATTAGTTCTATCTGTAATGGTGGTAGCCCTTGTCGGAGGCATTGGATTGTTCGTACTTACAAAAAAACCGGACAGCAAAGATACCACGACACCAACAACCAGTCACTTGCCAACCGCACAAAGCGACTACAATGCACGAACCAAACC
>OUMM01000037.1_pt1 | contig 5502 bp, 7 predicted proteins | sample 1691001 | NCBI WGS metagenome assembly OUMM01 (sample SAMEA3914864, study PRJEB12502) | metagenome | biome: forest; material: soil | place: USA | collected 2012-03-12 | depth 0.3 m
GTCATTATCAGCAAGGTCGGCCAGGACATGTTTAAGCGCACGCTCAAAGTTATCGATGATAGGCAGCAAGTCCTTGATAACTGTGGCTTTGACGCGGACGCGCAAGTTGGACATGTCTTCATCATGGCGGCGGCGTAGGTTCATCGCATCGGCGCGCTCGCGCTGCAAGGCTTCCGTGAGCTGAGCGATTTGCGTCTCAAGTTCGCTCGTGTCTTTAGCGGGTTGATGTGCTGCTTTTTTATCTGTCATTAGCCGTTCCTTTTCTTGTTACTCCAGTCATATCCCTTATCAAGCAATGCTTCTATTTTACTGGCTACCGCCAATACCCGGTATGGTCGTTCTCCTGTGCTGAGTTGTACCTGCTGTACTGGATCGTTGAGGGTAAGAATATCCCCTAGGTAATCAGCGAATTCTACGCTTCGATCCAAAGTCCACCACGCCGCTTCTGCGACAGGATTAGGCATACAATGCCTCTTCCAGCTCCTGGCCGGCATGCCGGACAAGGCTCATCACATCACGGTACTGCTGGCGGGTTGGTCCCAGCACCCCGATATAGCTATGATCGCTGAAAGGACTGCGGAAGCGACTGATAATTAGGCTGGCACCGGCGCTGCGGCCAATTGGATTTTCGCGGCCAATGTACACACTAAGCGGTTCATTTGGTGCAGCTTCACGCAACCACGGCTCCAAGTTGTCGAGCAATTCAGCTACCTGACGTACTTGAGAACCACCAACAAACTCTGGCTGACCAAACAGGTTGGACAAACCACTCATATAGAGTTGGTTGCCAATAGTGGCAATGCCCAGGTTATGCGTTAGCTCAACAAGCGTGTCGACGGCATTGCGAATAGTGCGTTCGGGGACCCCGCCGCCCTGCACACGGGCCGCCAATGCCCGTTCGGCGCGACTAGCTGGCAGAGCATGTTCGGAGCTTTCGGTTAGACTGTTAACGTACAGGCGGTAGCCTTTGTCGGTTGGGATGCGACCGGCACTAGTGTGCGGTTGTGTGATCAAGCCAAGGCGTTCCAATTCGGCCATTTCAGCACGAATCGTAGCTGATGACACGTTAAAAACTTTGGCCAATAAATTAGAGCCGACTGGGCTAGCCACCTCGGCGTACTGCTCAATAATTGAGTTTAGGATTTGTTGTTGTCTCTCGGTCATGACGTTGCAATTTACAACAATAATTGTAAAACTCTGGCACTCGAGAGTCAAGAGTGCTAGTGCCCGAGCTCTTGCTTTACGGCCATGAGTATATCTTCGGCGATTGCCTTGGCGCGCTCTTGTTCGGACGAATTAAACTGACCTTCTTCAACAATACTGCGTATGGTCTGGGCACAGGTTTCAAGCGTATTGTTAACAACCAATTTGAAGTACGGGACGCTCAGCATAGTCTCTAAAACTTTCTCGGCTGTAGTAAGGCGGTTAAGCAACTCATCGCGGTGCATGACCTCCCGACTACGCAAACGGTCCAGCCACACTTCGTAACTTGGGGGCAGCAGTCCAATAATAAATGCGTCAGGCTTCAACCGGGCTACGTTCTGGGCTCCTAGGTACTCGAAGTCGTGGATGGCAATCTTGCCCGAGTCGTGCGCCCGCTTTAGCTCACGGACGCTCGTACCAGATACTTGCTGGTCGTGGATGATTTCGGCCTCGATAAATTCACCCACCTGTATGTCGCGTAGCATATCTTCTTCGGTACGGAAGTAGTAGTGAACGCCGTCCTGTTCCATGACGCCATTGCGCAGTTTAGGCGGCCGGGTCGTGTCGGACACAATGAAGAAGTAATTGTAATTTGCTGTCAGGTAATTAATGAGGGTGTTGCGCCCTCCGCCTGCCAGCCCAGACAGGACAACAAGCTTAGTTGAATTCAGAACCTGCTGGGCGTGCTCGGATAATTTTTGCCCGGCGATTGCGGCGGCAAATTCATCTTTGTGTTGCAGCTTGATAGGTTCTGCCATTTAGAGCATTCTATCAAAATTACCCCTGTTAGAGCAATAGTGTTCAACCGAAAACGCGTACTCGGAGCAAAAACAGCCGCAAAAAGATGGCATGTATCCAGACTGTCGCATAGATAATAACAATCGATAGCAGTCCGTAACCAACACTCTGCAAACTCAAAGAACGAGCAGCGATATTAGAAGCCGCCAGCGCATAGGGAATAAGCGCGTGCACGGTAATTTGGAAGAAGAAAAACCAACCAATAACAACCAATGCTCGCAGGCCAAGGTGCTTTAACGCATCGCGCAGACGATCTTGTCGGGAAACATGCACGTACTCGAGTTCATCATGCAGTTCAACGGCTTGGCCAATGGAGCGGACCACGGCTACTGCAAAGAAGTACACCACAAAGCCTACGGCCGCCCATACCAGCATAAGCGGCAAGGCATTAAAGAAACTATTATTTGAGATATTCGTCGTGATGCTGTCGTAGGTAGTGCTACTAACGCCGCCGCGCTGCTGTACCTCGAATATCTGGCGGCTTAGCTCACTGCCGCGATACTGGCTTAGAATAATTGCGCTACCAGTTACCAGAACAGCAAGCGTAAGCGCCACAAAATTTACCACCCATGACGGTGTTATGAAACGGATAGAGTCATTGTTTTGTTTCATAGCGATTTCAACCGCTATTGTACCATTAATCGCGCTTAAGCATGACCGTAAAGGCTTCGGCCGGAATGTCCACTTTGCCGAAGCGCTTCATGCGCTTCTTACCTTTCGCCTGCTTGGCCAAAACCTTCTTTTTACGTGATACGTCACCACCGTACAAACCGGTTGTGACATCTTTACGGTACGCACTGAGATCTTCGCGGGCGATAAAACGACCTCCAATTGCGGCCTGCAGAGCTACTTGGAAGTTTTGGCGCGGGATAACTTCTTTAAGCTTTTGGACCGTTTCGCGACCGAGCCGCTCGGCCTCGCTGCGGTGCACCATAACACTCAGGGCATCCACCCGCTCCCCGGCGACGTAGAAATCTAGCTTTACTAAATCTTCAGCCCGGTAGTTATCGAGCTCGTAATTAAACGAACCATACCCGCTCGTCAAGCTCTTCAGTTGGTCATAAAAATCAGTCAGCAAGTTTGCGAGCGGAGCTTCAAAACTTACCAATGCACGATCTTCGACATAGCTCAGGTTTTTATGCACACCGCGTTTGCCGGCAATAAGTTGAATGACCGGGCCGACGTAATCTTGCGGTACAACAATTTCGCCCTTAATCCACGGCTCGCGAATTTCTTCGATCTTAGCCGGATCCGGCAAGTCGCTTGCACTTTTAATATCCAGCTCTTCGCCGTTTAGGAGCGTGATTTGATAGTCGGTCGACGGATTGGTAACAACAAGTTCGAGGTTGTATTCGCGTTCCAAGCGCTCCCGAACAATGTCCATATGTAGCAAGCCCAAAAAGCCAATGCGCACACCAAAGCCCAGCACGGGTGAGTTTTCTGGCGCAAACTGCAGCGCCGAATCACTGAGGCTCAGCTTTTCGACGGCGTCTTTTAGCTCCTGGTAATATTCGTTTGATTCCGGGAAAAAACCAGCGTATACAAACGGCTGCACATCTTTGTAACCGGGGAGTGGGTCCTGTGCAGCATCTTTAACAAGCGTAACCGTGTCGCCTACTTTTGCGTCACGTGTAGTTTTGAGGTTGGTGACAATGTAGCCGATTTCGCCAGTCTGCAGACTCGTGCCTGGCGTCATGTCTGGCTTTAGCGCTCCAACTTCCAATGCCAGGCCGTCGGCGTTAGTCGCCAACATCTTAATTTGGGCGTTTTTTGTGATTGAGCCATCAAATACGCGGACGTACAGAATAACACCCCGATAATCGTCGTAATAACTATCAAAAATTAAAGCTCGGGTTTGTTTGGCAGTTGACGCTTTTGGAGCTGGGACGTCAGCCACAATACGTTCAAGTACCGCCTCGATGCCAATGCCCGTTTTGGCAGAAATTTGCAGAATGTCTTCAAACTTACAGCCGAGCAGGCTAACGATCTCAGCACCAACGCGCTCAACATCAGCTGCTGGTAAATCAATTTTGTTAAGCACCGGAATGATCGCCAAATCGGCGGCCATTGCCAAGTACACATTGGCCAGCGTCTGGGCCTGAATACCCTGTGAAGCATCCACAACCAGTAGCGCACCCTCGCACGCTTCTAGGCTGCGCGATACTTCGTAGCTAAAGTCTACGTGGCCCGGCGTGTCGATAAGGTTCAGTTCAAAGCCCTCGTACTCCATGCGAACTGGCGCCAGCTTAATAGTAATGCCTTTTTCCCGCTCCAGATCCATGCGGTCGAGCAGCTGTGCTTTCATATCACGCGCCTGCACAGTGCCAGTCAACTCCAGCAAACGATCGGCAAGCGTCGACTTACCGTGATCAATGTGCGCTATGATGCAAAAATTCCGAATTTTGGACTGATCCATGTCACGGTATTGTACCAGAGGTGGGCTACTGACGATAGTTGGCCGGCTTTTTCACTACTGCGTAGTGCTGCTGCAGGTAAATTAATGTCCGAATTATATCTTCCAGAATCGGGTTGAGGCGAGCCGCATCTTTCATGTGCGTCAGCTCGTCTAGTCGCGTGGCAAACGTGATGAAAAGATCGCCAGAAGCCGCAAGGGCATCGACCTGAAAACTCTCCGACATCGAACCACGATCGTGCAGAAAACGGTCACGAAGCGTGATGAGATAGTTACGCGACATCTTCCTGCTCCCGAATACTTAAGAATCGGCTGTCGGCAATAATTAAATGGTCGAGCAGCTCAATACCTAAAATATCGCCGGCGTTATCGAGTTGCTCGGTTACTTCGATGTCGGCAAGTGTCGGCTGCAGAGTACCTGACGGGTGATTATGCGCGATAATGACGGCTGCGGCACCACGCTCAATGGCTGGTTGGAATACTTCGCGTGGATGCACAATATTACTCGTTAAGCTGCCCACTGAAATGACCTCATCATGAATAATTTGGTATCGACTATTAAGATATAGGCCACGGAGCTGCTCTTTTTGTAAGTGCCCCATTGCTTTCAAATACTGGAATGCCTGTTTGGCATTACGCACATGAACCGGCCGCCCTGCTGCTGTCGCGTAGTAACGACGGCCGAGCTCAAATGCTGCAACCACTTGCGAAGCTTTACCGAGGGGAATATCGGCCGCTGTGGCTAGACGGACTGGATCAAGTTCATTACCGAGTGCGTGCTGGCCATACTCGCGGACCGTTCTGTGCGCCATAGCCAGAACATCTTCCTTTTTACTACCCACGCCCCAGAGTACTGCAACCAGTTCGGCAACGCTGAGCTCTTGTGGGCCCAGGGTGCTAAGTTTTTCTCGCGGCTTGTCGGCATCGGGCAGGTCACGGACTCGCAAAACATAATTTTTGTTTGATTCACCAACGAGAATATCGCGGTCGTTTATACGGTAGATGGCCGAGGCGGTGATGTGCATACCACGAGTATAGCGGCAAAAACTAAAATAAGTATTAAATAATTATTAAATTTAACACCTAAC
>OUMM01000006.1_pt1 | contig 5180 bp, 6 predicted proteins | sample 1691001 | NCBI WGS metagenome assembly OUMM01 (sample SAMEA3914864, study PRJEB12502) | metagenome | biome: forest; material: soil | place: USA | collected 2012-03-12 | depth 0.3 m
TTATTACCCATCGTCCCATACCAATAACTATAGCAAAAATAACAACTATATGGCAGCACGCCACAGAGCCCATCGAACTTTAGGTGTATTATGGCAAAAGCTAAGAGGGACACATGATGATAGAAACCGCACACGCATTTATGGATCGGGCCGCAGCAAAAATGGGCCTATCAACCGAGGCAATCGAAAAGCTCAAAGAAGCTAATCACCAACATATCTTTGACGTAACGCTCAATAACGGCAAGTCATTCTCGGCTTACCGTGTACAGCATAATAACAAGCTCGGTCCGTACAAAGGTGGCGTTCGCTTTCACCCGCATGTGGACCTTGATGAGGTCCAAACCTTGGCTACATTGATGACCCTAAAAACTGCAGCCGTTGGTTTGCCACTTGGTGGCGGAAAGGGCGGGATTGCTGTTAATCCCCGTGAGCTATCAGCCGAAGAGCTTGAAGAATTGAGTCGCAAGTACGCGCGCCACTTGCAGCCATACATTGGCCCCGACAAAGATGTCCCCGCGCCTGATGTGAATACGAATGCGCAAATTATCGACTGGATGGTCAATGAATACGAAGCGCTCACCGGCGATACAAACAAGGCAAGTTTTACCGGTAAAAGTATCGCTAATGGCGGCAGCCTCGGCCGCGATGCGGCAACTGGCCGCGGCGGCGTACTGGCTCTGGCCGAGCTGTTGGAACTAGAAGGCAATGCCAACAAATCACTCACCTATGCGGTCCAGGGTTTTGGCAACGTTGGTTCATTCTTTGCTTCAACTGCCCACGAACTGCATGCAAACTGGCAGCTGGTTGCCGCCAGTGATTCCGAAGTGGCGGTATATAATCCCGCTGGCCTGGACGCACTTGAGTTACAGAATTTTAAAGAGCAGGGCGGACGTTTCAAAAATTATGAGGGCGATGCTCAGCAACTGACCAATGACGAACTGCTCGCCTTGGATGTCGATGTGCTGGTGCTAGCTGGATTAGAAGATAGTGTTACGGCTGATAACGTGAGCTCGCTCAAGGCCAAGTACGTCATTGAAATGGCCAACGGACCAATCACGGACAAGGCCTTCGAGCAGTTAACAGTTTCCAAGGTTACGATTTTACCCGATGTTATCGCTAATGCTGGCGGAGTGATTGTGAGCTACCTAGAGTGGCGCCAAAACGTAGCCGGCGAACACTGGCCAGTCGACAAAGTAAACGACGAACTCGCACGCTACATGAAGGATGCCGTTAAAAACATGTACGATGCTGCCCAAAAGCATGACACCGATTTCAAAACTGCGGCGTTCATCATTGCACTAGAACGACTTACGCAATCCCAAGGTGGCTAATACAAATCCAGTTCCCGGCCGGATCCTTAAACCATGCTGCTTCGCCCATTCCTGGGATGGTCGCCACGCCCGACTCGTCTGTGTCGGCGACATGCTCGGCGCTAATGCCTAACCCCTGTAGTGCTTCCAAGGTTTCTAAAACGTCGTCAACTTCAATACCTAGAACCGTGGCGTTCCACGGGGTGTGGTCATCTTTCTGATAGATGTTAATTTTAGTGTCGCCACCGGCCTGCAAAAAGGCTTGGCCGTCGAATTCTCTTATTAATTTGAAGCCCAGCTTATCGCAGTAAAACGCTTTAGCCGCCTCTAGATCATCAACGCTGAAGTTCGCGTGTACTAAACTTTGCCCAAACATAACCCCTCCTCACAACTAAACTATGGCTGTAGAGGGTACAAAACGTCAGCCTGAAAAGTTACACATAAGTTGTGATTATCGTCATGCGTGCCATGCAACTGTACTCAGCGGTGGTCAAGATGCATACAAAAGCACAATGTATGCACAGCGTTTTTTACAACAAACACCACATATAGTGCTTATGGCTTTTAGGGCGATATAACACCGTAAGGTTTGACGTATATCGTCAATTTGGTATCATCAGACCTTGTGTGCAAAATTTTGAGAGCTTGTACACACCAGTAAGCCCGCATGGACATCCCGCAATTACGCGGATGCCGGGGCAAGGAGGTTAGATGCGTTCACGCGCAATTGTTGCAGCTAGTGTTTTAGCTGCAATCGTATCGGTGGTAAGTGGTTCTTCTGCAGCCGCCGCTACTCACAAGAAGCAGGATACGGTCCAAAAGCCGACATCCTCTAACGTAACCGTACAGCCAGGCGATAACTTATCGAAGATCGCTGTGGCCAACAAAACGACCTACGTACGGCTCTACGATGCTAATACGAATATTAACGACCCGGATCTGATTTTTACCGGTCAGACCATCCGAATTCCGGCACCGGATGAGGAGCTGGCATCTCGCCCGCTACCCGAGAAGGTGAAGGCTGCTGCTGCAGCCACGCCAGTGCCTGCAGCCCCTAGGACGGTAGCTAAGCCGGCTGCCACCAAGAAGACCACCCCCGTAGTCGTAAGTGGTGATACAAGTGTATGGGATCGCCTCGCACAATGTGAATCTGGCGGTAACTGGTCAATTAGTACCGGTAACGGTTTCTATGGTGGCCTACAGTTTACCCTGTCCAGCTGGGCAGCCGCAGGCGGTAGTGGTAACCCCGCTCAAGCTAGCCGCGAAGAGCAAATTGCCCGCGGCCAAGTCTTGCAAGCCCGTCAAGGTTGGGGCGCATGGCCCGCCTGTTCCGCTAAGCTCGGCTTGTTGTAGAACGACGAGTGAAAGGCAAGCTCCCCGCGCAAGGTCGGCGGGGAGCTTAGCTATCAATCTCGGCTTACGATATTCCGTTCAGCAATGAGCTGAGCAGCCTTATGGAGTTCGTTTGAACTGTAGGTTAGGTCGAAGCCAATTTTGACATGATAACCAAGATCAAATGCTTCAAACGCCGTTGCTAGCACACATGCGTCACTATCGACGCCGCACAGTACTAAACGTTCTACTTTCATTTTCTGCAGATAATCGTGTAGATTAGTGGTCTTAAAAACAGAGTAAGCAGCACGTGTAAACACATTATCATCAACAACCAATTCGCTAAACTCGTCAGGCAGCTGGGTGTCCTTGTCAGTATCGCACTTATCCCACTTCATTAACTTCACAAAATTTGAGTCGGGCTCGTTTTTAAAAGTAGCAAAAACTACGTGGTCATAATTGAGGGCTTTTTGATGATTGACAATGCGCTGTGGCAAATCCTTTGGCGCATCTTTCATAAAATAGCTTTGCACATCCACAACCAGCAACGCATTCGACATGTGTTTATGATAACAAAAGTGGAAGATTATCCCCTGGCAGGATCGAGATTCGCACAACCGGGAATCGGATATGACTCTTGGTCGTATATGGTAGAGTCGCCAATATATGCTTCCCAGGCATCGTAAAATGCTGAAAGTTTCTTGCTCACATCTACTTTTACTGAGCTGTCCAGATGCTGGTAAGGACACCAGTGAGTCGGCTGATTATCGAGGGGGTGGAATAAGCCAATCTCCAAGATGCCAAAACCAGGGTGATGGTTGGAATCGTGCGTACTCACCTCGGCTACTACTTGTCCAGCCTTTACGTGATCCCCAACTTTAACCCGTGGACTATTGACGTGCTCTGTTTCGTAGCTCCAGGTTGACTCAGTGTTAGCCGAGTACCAAATTGTCCAGTCGTCGGAATATAGCTTCTCAACTCTTGTCACCTCGCCGTCTACGAGCGCTAGGACTTTTGTGCCCAAAGGCAAGATAAAAGTTGGTTGGACGTTCTTTTTGGTGGGGTCATCCGGGCTGCGATTGTCCTGAATGCCAAAATCATTGACGATCATTTTCCGGTAGATCGCATCGCTGAGAATAACTTGCTTGAGCGAGTCTGCGAAATGAATATCCCCGGCATGTTGGGTCGCAGGGTCATAATAATCAAGGTTAAAGCCGATGCTTTTCATGGGCAGCGGCTTGTCTGTTGCCGCTTGCGCCTCATGTTTATCGCTGATGATTTTCAGTGATGCCAAGATGGCGACGACGATCACAACCAGGAATACAAGTAACAATAGTATGTGCGCAAATCCTTTTTGCTTGCTATTCATTCACTAAGAATAGTTTAAGCATTAGCGCAAAGCAATGGTACGCGCGAAGGGATTCGAACCCCCGACCTTTGGTACCGGAAACCAACGCTCTATCCAGCTGAGCTACGCGCGCGTACTCACCATGGTAACAGTTTAGCCGCGAGTTTTGAAACGACTGGCCAGAGCCTGCAGGTCGGCCTGGCGGTGGGCGCCATCGCGTACTGCGATGAAACTATCCGGCTTTGATTTAGCGTTTGGCTTGACCGACCAGCTGCGCAGGGCACGCTTGGTGGCGAGCATCTTATACATCATGCGTTCGCTGCGGCTCATGCGGCGTAGGTCTACCAGGTTTGAGCGGCTAAACATAATTCCTTGAATAAAATCGTCGCGCATGTGAGGCTCCTTCTTATTGAACGGTTATGGTTGGTTGTAGGTAGTTGTTGCCCAGCAGGCAGCGGGCGTCATCAATATCAAATATCAGTTGGTTGTCTTGCTTGGTGACGCAGGGAATATACTCTGGGCTCGTTGCCTCATTCAGGAGGAGTGTCCAGTTATTGGGAGTGACCACTTCAAGGCCAAGAATGTCGGCTGCGATAGCTTCACGGACGCCGAGGCCGCGGCAATCCCATTGTTTATAGGTAAACTCAGCTTGGCCTAGGGAGTCGCTTAATTCATCGATCGATAGGGCAAAACCGGCGGTAGTTACGATAATTATTTTCCAGCTGGTTGCGCGCTTTGGTGCGCGGGCTAGAAATTCTTCGGTAAACAGGTAGGAGTGGGATAGATTGCCGCTTTTGGTGAGTTTGTCGAGTTGGGCCTGAGGCGGTACGGCGACAACAGTTAAGTTGCCAATCAGCTGGTGGTTTTCTGTGGTCAGTGTGTCAATAATTTCAGCAGCGGCTACGAGGCGTTTGGTAAGCGTCTTATAAGTAGGTAATGAAAGGCCAAAGGGTTGCCAGTCGGCCTGCACTTGTTTGTAGAGAGATTGCGGATCAGTTACGTGAACAGGTGCTGGGGGAGTAACAGAGTCGCTCGTTAGGGCGGCGCGCTCGCGGTAATACTCGCCCAGGCGAAGGTGCATGTCATGAATCTGTTGGTCGAGTTCGGTAATGCGCTGTAACTGTTTGTAGAGCATATGTATTATTATACTCCAAATATGCAAAAAAGTCAATAAGAATGTAGAGTATGAA
>OUMM01000010.1_pt1 | contig 4394 bp, 4 predicted proteins | sample 1691001 | NCBI WGS metagenome assembly OUMM01 (sample SAMEA3914864, study PRJEB12502) | metagenome | biome: forest; material: soil | place: USA | collected 2012-03-12 | depth 0.3 m
CTCGAAAACGTTGCTAACGGCTTCCCAGGCATCGAAAAATCCTACGCTATTAGCGCTGGTCGTGAAGTTCGTGTGTTCGTAAGGCCGGGTCAAATCGATGACTTGAGTGCCATTAAGCTGGCACGTGACATTGCCACAAAGATCGAATCCTCTATGCAATACCCGGGGACGATCAAGGTGAATGTTATTCGCGAAACTCGCGCCGTTGAATTCGCAAAATAAATAGTTCGAGATTCACAGTAAAGTTGTTATGCTTAAAGTAGCAATGAGCTACTTTAAGCACCTCTTTCTTATTAAAGTGCGCCTGAGCACGTATTTCTGGCTATTTTTCTTAACATACTTTGGGCTCAGCTACGCCATCCCGGGCTATACATTTGAATCTGGTGCGCTCACACTTTTCTCGGTGAATTCATTTTTGTATGGCTTTTACATATCGCCTATTTTGGGTGCACAAAAAGCCCGCATTGACTCGCTGCACCAAATTATTAGGGCTGAGGCAAATGCGCTCTTTAGTCTCATGCTTGATATCAAAAAGCTACCCAAGCATCTACGTACCGAGCTGCAGTCGATGATTATGATGTACATGCATGCCAAACTTCGCCAGAAGGGCATTAATAGTGGTGAAAAACAGTATGAGCAACTCATTACATTCTGTGTAGACTACAAGGGAGAAAACGCAGATAAAGTTGATGCCGTACTGGCCGATCTGGTCTCCAACCAGAAGAACCGCACCGACTTTAATATGCAAGCGGGCAATAAAGTCTATGCCAACGAGTGGCAAATCATGGCAATTTTGTTTGGTATCACGCTTGGCTTTGTGATGACCATTAACGTTGATAACGAAACATTGGTGCTTCATATTGTTCGTGCGCTACTATGCACCGGCCTGACCATGCTAATTGTGATTCTTATCAAACTCAACACGTTGACACATAAGCGTGCTAAGCAAATGTGGCGTCCGCTCGAGAAGCTGATACAAAGCAATTTCTATCAGATCGACTAACAGCTTATACTAGACGCATGAATATTCTCTATGTTGGTGACGTCATGGGTGAACCGGGCATAAAAACCATTGAACGAATCCTGCCCAAAGTCCGCAAGGAGCACGCTGTTGACCTGGTTGTTGCGCAGGCCGAAAATACCACCGAAGGCCGCGGAATATCACCAGAAGACTTTGCACGCTTGCGCAAGGCCGGAGTAGATTTTTGTACTGGCGGCAACTGGAGCCTGTGGCGGGAAGAAATCATTCCCGCTATGTCTGACCCTGCTCAGCCGATTATTCGCCCCGCTAATTATCCGGCTGGCACTGCAGGCCAGGGCTATAAGTACATCGATACACCAAAGGGTAGGGTATTGGTAGTAAGCTTGCTCGGACAGATTGTTGGACGTGACGCCGATAAGCCACTCGAAAATCCCCTTAAAACCATTGATAAAATTATCGAAGCGGCCGAACCGCATGTGGCAACTGTTGTTAATTTTCACGGTGACTTCAGTAGCGAGAAGGTAATAATCGGACACTACTTAGATGGACGGGTATCGATGGTCGTGGGTGACCACTGGCATGTTCCAACGGCTGATGGTCGCGTGCTGCCAAAGGGCACTGCGCACCAAACCGATGTTGGCATGTGCGGTGTGTTAAACGCTTCGCTCGGTATTACATTTGAGGCGGTAATTCCACGCTGGTATGACGGCGCACAAACCCGCAACCAGCTGGCTGATAACCCGCCGTATCAGTTCAATGCATTGCTCGCTAGTATCGACGAACAGACCGGTTTGGCCACGTCGGCACAGCAAATGCAGATTGTTGAATAGGGCTAGTAATTATTGGCGAGTTGGGCTATAATTAACCTCTGTTAAATCAAGGCTGGCGCACGGAAGCGCGATGAGCTTTCATCGGCACTTCGTTCGCAGCTACGAAATATGCCAGTGGCACATTTCGGGGATTGGCGCAGTTGGCTAGCGCGCGCGGTTTGGGACCGCGAGGTCGGAGGTTCGAGTCCTCTATCCCCGACCAGTCGAACTTAAAGGCTTCCTAGGAAGTCTTTTTTGTTGCCTGGCTACAAATTTATAGCCAATCATGTAAAATAAAGGTAATGGCTAAAACAGAACAAAAGTCCCGCCTGGAGCGTTGGTTGCCGTACATTTTGATTATTGCCGGAATCGTCGGTGTGCTGGCGGCATTTATCATTACTCAAGATAAAATAAAGCTTCTCGAAAACCCCAACTATAAGCCGGCTTGCAGCATTAATCCGATCATAAGCTGTGGCACGGTAATGCAGTCTGCTCAGTCACATGTGTTTGGTTTTGCTAATCCGTATATAGGACTGGTTGGCTTCCCCGTATTGATTACCCTTGGCGTTCTTATGCTTAGCGGCGTGCAGTTTAAGCGCTGGATTTGGCTGGGTCTCAATGCTGGTCTGTTGTTTGGCCTTGGATTTGTGCACTGGCTGTTTTACCAAAGTGTGTGGCACATCCACGCGCTGTGCCCGTACTGTATGGCCGTTTGGGTAGTTACGATTACCGCCTTTTGGTATGTCACGCTCTATAACTTGCAGCAGGGTTACATTAAGCTGCCGGCAAGGCTAAAGCCTGTAGGCATGTTTGCTCGCAAGCATCACCTAGACATTTTAGTGCTCTGGTTCATCGTGATTGCCGGTCTCATTCTGCATCACTTCTGGTACTACTTCGGTAGGCACTTACCATTCTGATACAATAACCCCACAGACCACGGGGTGTGGCGCAGTTGGTAGCGCGCAGCGTTCGGGACGCTGAGGTCGTCCGTTCAAGTCGGATCACCCCGACCAAAGCTAACTAGTCGGATTACCGCGGGAGCGTTACAATAAGTTAATGTTCTTTATTCTCACGGTCTTAGCAGTTTTCGCCTTGCTCATCGTTAGCGAATATTGGCACCGCCATCACAAACACTCCAGTGAACTCAGTCGCAAATTTGTACACATCACGGTCGGAAGCTTCGTCGCTTTCTGGCCGTTCTTTTTAAGTTGGAACCAAATTGTTCTACTCAGTGGCGCGTTTTTGCTCGGTGTGCTTGCCTCAAAGTATCTTAAACTTTTCCAAGCAATCCACAGCGTGCAGCGCCCAACTTGGGGAGAGGTCTTCTTTGCTGCCGCAGTAGGTATTATCGCGTTCGTAACGCAGAGCAAAGGGATCTATGCAGCGGCTTTACTGCAGATGTCGCTCGCAGATGGTTTGGCCGCGGTTGTAGGCATGAAGTTTGGCAAGGGTAACAGTTACAAAGTATTCGGCAGTACCAAAAGCGTCGTCGGTACGCTGACATTCTTCGTTATCTCGTTGTCGCTACTGATCGGCTACTCAGTTGTTACCGAGGCCTACCTGCCAATCGTGTTTCTCGTTGTTCTGGCAGCCGGCACGAGCCTTATAGAGAATCTCGGTGTCTGGGGCTTAGACAATTTACTGGTGCCGCTACTAATTGCGTATATGCTCAGCCTATAACTACTGCAGCTTGCCGCTGTGGGCGCGTAGGGCATTAAAGATCACGAATACATCAACCACTTCTTGAGCAATGGCGCCCATGAGCGGCGTGAACTTGCCAGTTGCAAAAATGGCCATCAAAACCAGACTCAGACCAATGCCTACCAGGATGCTTTGCGTAGCAATGCGGAAGGTGCGCTTGGCGATGGCCACGGCGATGGCCACACGGCCAACGTCATCTGGCAGAATAACCATGTCGGCAGAATCAGAGGCTGCAGTTGAGCCACGCGCCCCAATGGCGATGCCAACATCTGCAGCAGTCAGAGAAGGGGCGTCATTTACGCCGTCGCCCACAAAGGCAACGGGACGTTCCTTAATTCCTTCCAAAATCTGCAGTTTTTCACCGGGCAGTGCTTCGGCGTACATGTGCTTAATGCCGAGTGCCTTGGCAACTTTGCGGCCACTCGCGGCGTTATCGCCCGTAATTAGGACGGTGTCACGGATGCCCAGGCTGCGAAGCCGTTCAAGCGTTGCTGCACTTTCATCGCGGAGTGTATCTTCGAGGAGTACCACGCCGGCTAGCTCGCCATCAACGGCGACATATATCGCCGTTTGCGTAATGCTGGACTGTTTGAACTGCTTCGGGAACTCTACGCCACTGCCTTCAAGCAGGCCGTAGTTACCAACCAGGATGTCCCTATTCTGAACATGGGCCGCAAGGCCCTTGCCAGGCACTTCTTTGACGTGCTTTGCCTTTGCTACTTTTAGCTTTTTGCTGGTAGCCGCACCGACAACTGCTGAAGCAAGCACATGGTTGGAGTTTTGTTCCAAGCTGGCTGCCAGGCTTAACACCTCATCTTTTTTGAACGATCCGTAGGCAGCGATGTCGGTAACCGTCAGATTGCCCGTAGTTAGCGTACCGGTTTTGTCGAAGGCCATAGTGC